>ERZ779654.542-NODE-542-length-22923-cov-1.856437_pt1 | contig 22923 bp, 27 predicted proteins | sample MGYA00511075_ERZ779654 | MGnify/ENA primary metagenome ERZ779654 (study PRJEB29588, sample SAMEA2155636) | human gut metagenome | biome: human gut; feature: human-associated habitat; material: faeces | place: Denmark | collected 2008/2010 ...
ACTTTGAATAAAGAAGTTGCTACAGAGTACCTTACCTTGGATAATCTCTTTACTCCTTTGAATAAAGCTCGCGAAGGCACTGAAGAATGGCAGAAGGCAAAGAATAACATTGTAGCCAAATATGGTGGTTATCTTGATAAGATGGGCATTGAAATAACCAATGCGGATACAGCGAGAAAAGCGTACGATAAATTGAGTGAAGCAATAATCAATTCTGCTCGTGCCCGTGCTATGGAGTCAGCAACAGCAGGTGCTGCAGATGTTTATACGGGAAAGGAAGCTGAAACAATAAAAAATATAAGGGAGCGCCTTTATGGAAATATAGGTTCCGGAGATGGAAAAATATCATCGCAGGAGGCTGGAAAGGCTATGGGGCAAATAATGCTTGCAGTACGTAGTGGGAAGAATATTCCTAAAGAAGCGAGAGATATCTTATCTAAGTTGGAAACTGTTTGGACAGATCCTGAAGGTTTTGCGCATCGGGATAATTTTGTCGCGAACTATATTTATCAGAGTATTTCTGATATTCGTAAAGCTAAAGAAAATTATGAAAAAGAACTAGCCACTGCAAAAGTTATGTTTGGTGGAGGGCAAGATCTATTGTCTACATCGAACGCAGAAACAAATACAAATGATACAACGAATGGGACTGTAACGATTGAACCTCGTGTAGAATTAGAATCTGCCGAAGGAAGTTTGGCTGCTTTAGAAGCGAAGCTCTCTGATTTAAGAGAAAGGCAGCGAAAGGCACCTCTTGAGGCAATCGTTACTTTCTCAGTAGATATTGCCAATTTGCAGTCTGATATAGCCTCAGCCCAGTCTATTATAAATAAGACGAATTTTCAGGCAGCGCATCCGGTGAAACCGACTGATTTAGATGCAGCTCCTGTTGGAGGAAGATATATTACTACTGGTTCTTTGGATATTAATTCTAAAGATCATAAGTCTGGTTTGAAAGATATGAAACTCGAGCCGATGAATTTTGATATTCAAGATCCCTTAACCGGTATGGAGAGATGGAATGAGGCTGTGGGATTGGCAAGAGAAAAGAATCAGGAACTGACGGATAATATGGGAGCAATGGGGAATGCTATGGGAAATGTTGGTAACCTGATAGGTGGAGCAGCAGGTGAATGGTTACAGTGGGGAGCCAATGCAGTACAGGCAATAGGACAAGCTATTCCGCAAGTTTTGGCATTATTAGGCATCCAATCCACCCAGGCTACGGCTAACACAACTGTCGCTGCAACAGGGGCGGCTGCCAGTATGTCGAGTATTCCTATTGTGGGGCCTATATTGGCTATTGCGGCTGTAGCGAGTGTATTGGCTGCTTTGGCCAATCTGCCTAAGTTTGCCTATGGCCCCACTTTAGGCCTTTTCGGAGAATATTCCGGGGCGATTAATAATCCGGAAGTAGTAGCTCCGCTTAATAGATTGAGACAACTGATACAGCCTGCAGATGGTGGAAACGGCGGAAAAGTTGTATTCAGAATAGAAGGTCGCACTTTGGTAGGAATATTGGAACGGGAAAACAATCTGATTAGGAGAAGTTGACAAACAAATATGAATCTTCAATGATAGAATTATGGAGTATTTACGATATTCGGGACAATTCCTCAGTCATGAGAGTATAGTGTGGAAAGTTGACATTTATCAGGAAGCGGATGAACCGTTTTCGTCGATAGGTATACTGCGATTTCCGGCTGATAGTCCGTTGGTGATAGAGTGGGCACATACTGACAAAAAAGAAGTGATATGCGGTAGTACCGCCTCACTGACCATTGTAAGTCCAGGCGACCGGACTTATGAGGATCTTTATATTATCCTGCCGGGTAGCATACGTCTGGAAGTGCTACGTAACGGACTGCTTTACTGGAGTGGTGCGCTTGATCCGGAATTCTACGAAGAACCTTACTCTGCCTTCGATGAATATGAAGTGAAGCTTACATTCAGTGATTTTGGTATTCTGGACCGTCTGAAATATGACCTGACGGGTACGCGTACATTGGAGAATATATTGCAGTATGCTCTCCGTAGGAGTAAAATACAATATGGAGAACTAAATCAGGATTATCTGAGTACTTATCTGGAAGAAGGCGGCACAAGAGCGACTTTAGATAAAATAAGTGTTCGGAGCGATAACTTTTATGATGAGGACGGTGAAGCCTGTACGCTTTATGAAGTGATAGAGGGGATGTTGCAACCACTTGCTTTAAAACTGATACAGAAGAATGGAAAGATATGGGTATATGATTTGAATGGGCTTTACTTACATGGAATCACTAAAGGAATTCTCTGGAAAAGTGATGACCAGATAATGGGGGTAGACAAAGTAATTAATAATGTAAAAATAACTTTCTCTCCTTATTCAGATGGAAAATTGTTGGGACAGGAAATTAAGTATACAGGTGAATACTCCGCAGATTATGTTAATATACGTGGAGAAGGTGCACCTCCGGGAGTATATTACTATGCTTTTTATGTTGATTATGGATGGCGGGTGGAAAATGATGTTGATTATGAAAATCTTTCATTTGCTATTTTTCCGGATAGTAGGAAGGGGACGGGATTGGCTAAAACAAACATACGCAAAGTTACCTATTATCCTTGCACAAGTCACTAGGATATAGTAATTTTGCGGTATGGAAAAGAAAGTAATAGCACTTATAAGAACATCTACTATTCAGCAGGAAATAGATAGCCAAAGAGAAGAGGTGTTATCCCTTATTCTCTCTGATGGCTACTCTATGGATGAAATTGAGGTAGTAGGTGAAAAGGGAGCATCCGCTATTAAGATGGATGAAGCCTATCTAAAGAATATAAATAGAGTATATGAGCTGATAGAGCAACAGCCTATTAAAGCGGTCTATGCTTGGGCGATTGACCGAATCGGCAGAAATAGGACTATGCTCAATGACTTTAGGGAAACTTTGATAGGCAAACATATTCAGCTTATAATAAAGAATCCAGAGTTACGCCTACTGAATCCCGATGGAAGCGAAAATAGCGGTATCGGTTTAGCCTTCTCCTTATTCGCTGAAATGGCAGTGCAGGAAATGCAACAAAAGAAAGCCAGATTTGCTAGAGCTAAAAAACGTAATTCAGAATTAGGTAAAGCCAACGGTGGAACTAGAAATGTACCCTTCGGATATATGAAGGATGCTAATGGCTACTTTGTAATCAATGAAAAGGAAGCTGAAGTAGTTAGGCTGATGTTTGAACTCCACAACAGCGGAAAGTATAGCCTTAACAAGTTGGCTCTAGAGCTGAATGAAAGAGGATATAGTCACAGAGGTAAGAAGTTTACCAACTACTTCCTTAGAATGTTTATTAAGAACACTGTAGTAGTAGGCTATTCAGAGTTTAAGGGAGTAGTTAGAAAATATCCGCAAATAATCTCTAAGGAGATTTGGGAGAAAGCTCAAACAGTATTAGCAGCTAATCAAGTAGGCACTTATAAAGGTACTAAACACTACTACTTAGGTGCAAAACTCCTTAAATGTAGTAGCTGTAATTATAACTTCTCTACAGATGGAAACCAGTATAGATGTAAGAAAAATCATCATAAAGTAGCCTTACAACAGCAGGGATTAGCTTGGTGTGATAATAACGCTACTATTAAAACTGCTGTATTTGATGGTATGTTATGGAGCTTGACTAGGGAGAAACATCTGAACTTCCTGCTGAAAGAAAAAGATGTTATAGAAGGCAGAAACAGAAAACAGATAGAGGTTAATCTGCAAAAGATAGCAGCTCACAGAGTAGCCTTAGAGAAGGCTGATGAAAGAAGAGCTAAGGTAATAGATGATTACTACTCTGATAGGATTACAGAAGCAGAAAGAGAGCGTTATTTAGCTAAGTTCACAAAGGATAAATCTGATGCTGAAAATGCTATTGCTAATCTAGAGAATGAAAATATAACCCTTCAACGCCAGTTAGATTCACTAGCAGAATTATCATACACTTCTGTAATGAAACTCACAGCTTCACTTTACAAAGTGAATGATGAAAAAGCTATGTATGAGCTAGTACACCAATATATTAAAATGGTTACTCTCAACAGAACTACTATAGATGGTAAAGGCTGCTCTATCCTTACATTCTACTTCTATGATGGTACTACTGAAACCCTATACTACTTCTCTAAGAATAGGAAGCAAGCTATCTATAAAAGGGATAAGATGGATAAAAGGCTTAGATATGCCTTTACAGATAGTGAAGGTAACAGCTATATTCCTTATAAAGCAGACCGATTAGAGAGGGATAAGGAAGGCAAGATAATAGAGCCAGAAACATCTTCAGTAGAGATAACTGATGTAGCTGCTAAAAGAGTGATGGTAGCGGAACTAGGTAGACAAAGTGGTAGGAATCTTAGAGTTAATGATGATGGCTCTATAACAGACTTAGACAAAGGAAAAACATATTATAAAGAATAAACACAAAAGAAGCTGTATCAGATTTGAGTTTTTGATACAGCTTCTAATGTATTAGAGTGAAAAGACACTTAAAGGCTTTCCTGTGGTTGTACGATGATAACGGCTATAGAGTATTGTGGGATAGCTCCATATTCGTTATACATTTCTGGTCTACCAGTTTCAGAGCCTATATCAAGTGTTTTTTGTATTTCAATTTCAATAATGTTGCCGTTTATTGACTTCCAGAGTAAGCGGTCTTCTCTTTCTAAGTGTGGTGTACCATACTTAGCGACTAAATCAGATTTAAGCGATGCAATAACTTGGTTTACCTTATAGCGATTATTCGCTAACCATTGCTCTGCTTGCTTATAGTTTAGATGTGTTGTAAAAGCATCTTCATATTGAATAGCTTTGTTAAACACAATCATTTTGAATTGGTCTTTGTCAAAGAAGAAACAGCAACCATCAAAATTCTCTGAAGCGAATCTTACAGACCCTTCTAATACTATGTTTGTGGGTGATTTCTGAATGTCAGAGCTTTTAACTCCACGAGAAAGTAGCTTTTGGGTAACGGTATTCATTGAGGAATTGAAGTCAATCCCCCAAACACCATTAATTTGGCTCTGAGCAAACGAAGTTATACCAACTAATACTAGAAGTACTGTAAATAGGGTTCTGAGCTTCATTGAATCAGAAGTAGATTGTGAGAATGTTACCTACAGAGATTTGGATGTAAGCCTTATTCTCAAACTCCTTAGCAAGCTCTCCATCGTACTGGTATTGTGTGCGGAGAATGTCAGAGTTTCCAGCAGAACGCCAGTCATCCCTTCCGTTATACTTGCCAACTGCATACTGTACTACTTTGCCGCCAGCAATCTTGATTTTAATCATTTCAAGCCGACCATTAGAAACATAGTAGGCTCTTACTGTTTGCTCATAGCTATACCCTTGGGCTAGCAGTTTGGAATCATCATACTGGGGTGATTCCGTGGCGAAGGCTACAACAGAGCAGAAAAGCAGACCAGCCACTAAAAGCATCTTTTTCATTGCTTTGATTGGAGCGGTTCACAATCCCGATGAAACCTTTAACTATTAGATATAGAAAAGGTGTGGGATTGTACTCTGCATACCCCTTTTAGTAGGCTTCTCGCATTGCCTTAGATAGTGGATAAAACAGCAAACCCACACCGAGAAGCTATATAGATACCCCAATAGGGGTAGGTACAAGCTACCGATGCAGGCGTTATCTGTACTTATCTTACTATCTATTAGTGAATTTTGCGAGAATTTACTAATAGAAGATAATTCAAATAACACCTTTTCAGATGTATGAGCCAACTCTTCGGCTCTATTTTCAACTGCAAAGTTACTAATAAAATCTGAAAGTACACCCTTATCTTCAAGGATTTTAGCTAACTTTGCAGAAAACTATATAATATGGGTATCTTTGACTTCTTTAGAAAGAAGCCTACTAAGGCTGAAGCTATCCCTTCTATCAGTGAATCTATCCCTGCTGAAGAGGTGGCAAAGATTACTATACCTACTCCTAAGCCTAGTGAAGCTATCTCTTATGAGGGAGAGCTGGAAGGTATAAGAGCCTACTTTGGTAAGTTATATAAGAACGCTGTTAAAGGTACTGATGAAAGATACACCTTAAACATCCTTCACGTTCAAAAGCCAGTAGGCGTATATTATGGATATACTAAGTACACTGGTGAAACTAATCGTAATGGTGTTAAAGCTGTAGCCTTCTATCTTCCGAATGATTCTCTATTAGTTGAGCTGGATAGAAAGCAGTGGAAGGCATACGAAAAGCAAGCTGAAACAGATGGCTTAAAGTGGCTAGGCTATAGTGATGGAGAAAGTGTTAGGCTAACTGTTTATAAGGATAAGGTTCTAGAGGATGTAGTAACTTCATTTCTATCTAATGTAGGAGAATGGATAAATACAGTAGCCTTTAGGAATGAGATAGTAAAGCGAGTAGAAAGAATGAATCTACCAGAAGGAGAATATACCTATAATAAGGCTGCTTCTGGATATGGATATGATTACTACTATAATGGAAGGTATCAGATAGCAGGAATATCTAGATATGTTACTGCTCCTTTTGTCGCTTTGGGCTATGCCAGATTAGAGCCAAATAATCAATTTAATTCTAAGGCTGTTGCTATCTATACTGATAATGATGAAAAGATAGGTTACATTTCAGAAAAGGAGCTATCTAAGTTCTATGCTGAAACTAATGGAATAGATAATATTCCGCTAGTAGTAGAAGCTCACTATTATAATGGTAAGCTATATGGATGGCTTTACACCTTCTCCAGAAATAAAGAGGAATATCACTATCTAGTTAATCAGTTCTTAAAGCTGATAGAGGAATAATGAAATTCAGTAAAGCCTTACTAATGGATAGTGGCAGAATGGGCGCACACTACTTTGATTTACAAGTAGCCTTATACTGTGCTGTTTGGTATCGGAACGAAGATAGCAGACATTACACTAAGGCTTCTTTCGGGATGTGTGATTATGACCCTATAATAACTGCTATCATCAATTATAATAGAGCCTTTAAGAAGCTGCTTGATATTAAAGAGCCTTTAGTGGCTATGCCTATTATACGGATTCAAATGGAGAATCTAGTGTATCTCTTTGCTGAATCACTCTACCCGAATAAGATTCTTTATAAAGTCTATGATAACGCTAAGGAGTTTAATCAGATAGCTATTAATGGAGAGAAGCTAAAAACAGCAGACTTCATACTAAAGCTAGAAGAGAAGTATAGCGGAATCAGAAGTATATGGAAGCGGTACTGTTGCTATGTGCATCCTTCTAGTATGCAGGATAAATTAGGCTATGTAAACGGCAATCATAAGGAAGTTATAGATGCCGGAATAGAGGATATGCAGCTAATTAATCAAGCTATTACAGATACCTTACAAGCTATGATAGATAGGCTTACTGTAGATATAAAGGCTAGAGGTGAATATAAGAGCTATCTAGAGTATGTTGAACTAGAAAGCGGAAGATTACCTATCCAATAATGAATAGAGAGCAATTTGAACACAGAGCCTACAGAATCCAATTAGGAACACTGGCAGCAGAGATAGCTAGTTTAACAGATGTACTAATGGGTAAGCCTAATGTACTTTTCATAGACTTTCAATCCTCACTAATAGCTTCTAATGATGCCTTCCTAACCTTATGGAATAGTAAGCAAAGAACTCCAGCCTTAGCCTTTGTAAGAGTAGTGGCAGAGCATCTAATTTATCTGTATGCAGAGTATCTATATCCAGAGAGGGTAATGAAGGCTGTATATGATGATTATAAGGAGCTTGATGAGATTAGGATATTTGGAGAGAAGATAAAGCCTAGAGAGGTAAGAGATAGCATAGAATCCGATTATAAAGGCTTCAGTGAGATATGGAAAGAATACCATAACTTCATTCATCCTACAGTACATAAGGCTCACGGTGAATTAGAAGGAGCTAATGAAAGTGGAATTACAGCTATGATAAAGCTGAATAGTTGGATTCTAGATGTACTTACTAAGATTAAAGGCAAATATAAAAGGAAGCTGAAAGAGGAAGGACTGTATCAGAAGTATCTGGACTTTATGGAAGCTGCTAGAAATGAAAATAGCCAATCCAACTAAATGGACTGGCTATATTTTATTGAATTATGATTTGGTAGATGCCTTCTACAGATATGCTATCTAATCCGGCTTCTAATATCTTACTGTATTGCTCTGCTGTTATTTGATAAATGCTGTAAGCATCATAGTAAGTAGTCTTATTCTCCTTTACTGAGGTGTTTACTGTTGTATAATTGCCTACTGTAGTGATTCTAGCGGAAGCTGTATAAGTACCATTCTTATAAGTACCCTTCTCTACATTTAAGAACTTTGTAGGTGTTACTGTAAAACTATCTCCATTTTTAAGAGTGATATTCAGATTATCTTTACCCTTCTTATAGAAGTAGGTAACATTAATGCTTATAAAGTGATTATCATACTTATCTACTGCTAAATACATATCTCTTTCTACTTTATTGTATGGATTAGAAGTAGGCTGTATTACTAGCTCTGCTACTATCTGAGATTCTACTGGGTTCTTATAATCGGACTTAGCAAAAGCTATGCCGAATCCGATTATAAGTGCTATAAGTATTGCTGCTATCCGTTTCATATAAAGGGGAAGATTATGGTGAATAGAAGTATAACTATCATTCCTAAGAGGTATAAATCAGCTCCTTTAAGCATTGGCTTATCTTCTAATATGTTGCTCTTTGTTTTCTTATAGAAGAGATAAGTAAGTAATAGGAATATGGGGAGTAATATCAGTGTTATCATATCGGTTAAAATATTAAGGTTAAGACAATTAAAACAAGTATATCAAATATCTGACTATTCTAGCTAACTTCCATCTTTAAGGCTTTTGTTTCATCCTGCTCCTTTTGTCTTAGGTAATCGGTAATGAATAATCTGTTTACCGCTAGTATAAGCAGGATTATTAGAATTATGTGTATTACTGTTAGTATCATTGTTTATTAAGTTTATTAGCGTTATACCATTTATTATCTATTCTGACTAGTTTAGCAGCATATTCTTTAGGTATGAGTAATATTCTCTTCTCTGTTTTACCCTAGAATACTGCTGTAGTCTTATTGGCATAAGTGGAAGTAACTATTACTTTGCCCTTCTTAATGCCTTCTGCAATCTTTCTAAGAGGAAAGATATACACTGTATCTTCACCAAAGAAGTTAATATAGTATATATACTCAAACTCTTTATCATTTAATCTCTTCCAGAGAGCCTTAAACTTATACACTTCCATCATATAAGTAGGGTAACTCTCAAACTATTTATCTCTCTTCTTAATCTCTACTCCAGTGTACTTCTCATTAATGGTAAAGAACATATCTAGAGTATCATATTTCTCTGTAGCTTCCTAATAATCGGAAACCTAGAGCTACTGTAATATTGTTGTGAATAAGGCTCTTCCAGTCTATTCTGCTTTATCAAATTTATCCATTTTATTCTCTTATTTATATCTAGCTTCATTCTCATTATCATCATACATTTAGCTTTTAACATCATCATAAGCTATTAAAGGTTAGTTATTTCATTATAAAGGGTTGAAATCTTATCTTCTAAGAATAGCAGGGATTCAGCAAACAGTATCTTATTCCCTGCTAATCCATTAAAGTAATCTATTATCTGATTCTGCTTCTAAAGATTAGGTATCGGCTCATTATTCACACACATAGCAAGTAATCTCTATCCTTTTTGAATCTCATTTACTAGAGCAAGCTAACTATATTTCTCCACTAAGTATATCATATATCTTCCTTCTCTTTATAAAATTGCTCAAATTCAGTATATAAATCTATCTTTCCATCTGTTACTAGGTGATTCTATAAAGCTCTTAGTAAGTTGGTTTTATTCTCTATTTTACCATACTCTTCAGTTTTACTTAGTCCTATTCCGAACTCAGTATAATAATCTACATTTTCCCTAGAAGCTCTATAATCCATCCAGATTTTAGTTACCAACTTCTTAGCATAGCTCCATTCTGTTTTAGGATTTACTTTGTAGTCCTTATAAAGAGCTTGTAACTTCTTTTCATCTTCCTCAGTTCCTTCTGCTGTATCTACTAGGTTGAATGAAGGGTTATGTGTTTGATAACTGTTTATTCTCTTCTCTAAAGTATCATAGTTGGTTGAATAGCCAATTTTGGCATAAATGCCGGATTCAATAAGGTATAGCGTAATTAATCAAGTCTAAAGTTAAAGGTTGGTTTGTGTAGCTCATATCCGCTTACCACTTTTCCATCTATTCTTTTCTGCTTCTTATCTACTTGGTAAAGGTTGCACTGCTCAATAAGAGAAGCCTTAGCTGAAGCCTTGATATTTCTTTTTGCGAACTCACTAGCGAATCTAGCTTTAAGTTCTGGATTCCTTACAAAACCTTCAGAGAAAACAGCCATATAAACGCTATCCATCTATTTCTTATCCTCAACAGTTTTAAGCATCTTTTCCTTATTCCATCTAAGAGTATTCATTTCCGATTCTTTAAGATACTTTCTAAAGATTGGAAATTCTGGATATTCAAGCTCATAAGTATCAGAAGGATTATCTAGATAATCTTTGAGAAGCTGCTCATAGCTTATTGTAACAGCCTTAGCTAACTTTATATTGAAATCATCCCAAACAGTAGCCGTAACTGGAGTAAACTTTTCAGACTTATTATAGGCGTGGTAGATACTGATTCCATCCCTATATTTCTTTCTAAGTTCCTGCTTATAGATAAATGACTGCTCTTTTAATGTGTTAAATACCATTTCTCCATCTATGATAGATACTAGCTCACATTCTATACTATCACCTAACTTTAATCCATATAGTTCACGCTCTTCTTTATTGAGTTTGGTATATCCACTTATAAGGATATTGGCTCTATCTCTCTTAGCATCCATTTCAGTAGCAAACTCTTCATCATCCATAATATTCCGATTTGTTGAATAAAGGTGAATCAGAGTATTTCTAAAGATGTTCTGGTATTCATCATTATATCTTAACCTTCCTGCTATCTGCTCTAGAGTAGTGGATATATCTACTAGGGTTTGTGTTTTATAAGCATCTGAAGCCACTATGATAAGACCATTATTTGTAAAGATATTGCAGCCTTGAAAACATTTCTTTGTAAAGAAGTTGATTCTTTTATTAGGACTGCTCACCGATTCTATCTCATAATTCTCACCTAGAATCTTAGTATTACGGATTCTAGTGGCACAGCATATCTTTACTTCATCTGGACTAAGTTCTAGTGTATCTACTATCTGCTTTATAGTGGTTACAGAGTTAAGAAAGATATACAGCTCTTTGACCTCATTAAGATTACCATTAACATCCGGCACTCTAAAGCCTTCATTAAGGTAAATCTGAATCAGTCTAGCTAAACCTTTTGTAAGGGAGCTGGCTTTATATCTCATTGGAGTAATCTTTTCAAGTCCATCCCACACTACTTTATAATGTGGTAGATTCCTTATAAAGTCAATCTCAAAATCAATATCAATCGGAGTAGCCGAAAGAAATGTATAATGCTCAAACTTCTTAACCTCATTTAATAAGCCGTCAATAGCATTATATCTAAAATCCATATCTTCTAGTATTAGGTGGTATTCATCTACTAGTATCTTCCATCCTTCAGTAGCACCTATCCATTTTAGGAGCTTCGGTAAGCTATCATAAGTAACAGCCACTTTATAAACTGTATTCTCTTTAAGGTACTTCTTAAACTCATATTCTCTAGTTCCACCATAACACTTAAAGATATTGTATCGGTTATTCTTATCGGCTGCTATGCTATCTACTAAATCTCTAAAAGGACAAACTATGATATAGTTGCAATCACAATTAGCAGCTACATAAGTTCCACCAACATCTGTTTTAGTTTTGTTGATTACTCCTAGTGGTAATCCGTTTTGAAATTCTGGAAGCTCACTAAGGTATCTGTGGCTTCCACCATTAATAATAGTGTCAATCATAATAATTATATGTTTTTGAAATGGAATAAATTGAATCTTAAAAACTAAGGTTTATCTTAATTTCTAGTGGCAGTAATTTTTTCCTTCTACTATATAGAAGCGTTTGAAGAATAAATTTACACCGAACTGCAAAATATAGGCGTTATCACAACGCCTAATATTCTGCTTTACTAGTTGTCAGACAAGTAAATTTAACTATGTTTCGCTTTACAACACCTCAACAAATGGCAGTATGCAGAGGATTAAAGTGGAGAATAACAGAATCGAACTGTTATCAGTAGTATGCTGAACTACTAGGCTAGCCGTTACCCCAATTCCCCTAATTTAGCAGTATCTCTACTGCTAAAAAGTCAGATAGTAAAATGATATGTTCCTAGAAATGATTGGAACAGAGAAATATGTTAGTTGCTCATTCTCAATTTCTTATAAGCAAATATAAACAACTTTTTTCTTAGTCCAAAATAATTTTTACACTTTTTTTGAAAAAAGTTTTTACGCCGCTATGAGCTTCAAAATCGGCAGTTCCGGCTGTGCTAATCGGGAAAGATTGAGCTTTAGAAGCCGATTTAGTTCCCTGCTTAGTAGTGTAATATTTTTCCCTCACTAGTATAGGCTATTTTGAAGATTTAATTTACATTGAAATCCGAAAATTAGGGGTATTTCTACCCCCAATCTTCAAATTTCAAAAACATTATGAGAGAATTTCTGGGAAAAACGCCAGATGATTGTAGCTTTAATTTCTATTACAAAGATAGTAACTTTCTGATAGCCACCAAAATAATTCTATCACTTTTTGTAATATTCAACTCTAGAATGTAATGATTAACGGATATTTATATTGCTCTTTTGTGAATATTAAAATATGCTATCTAATGCACTGCTTTTTATCTGATTTTCTAGTTATCTGCAACCCTATTAAGTAAAAAGAAATTATATATCTAAGAATCTATCTTATACTGTATGTGTATCTATTATTCTCTACGATTATTAATTAGGTAGGCGGTAAATATCCGTGTGTTGTGCCGTTCCGGTGGAGGAAGCTATGACACTCTTTGCATACGGATAATAAGTTATCTGAATCATAGGCTTTAGCTAATCTCTCTAATCCTTCATAGTTTAAGAAGGAATCTTTGTGATGAACATCTATAGCAGGGGTAATCTTATCTTTACTTAGGCACACTTCACAAAGTGGCTACTGAGCTAGCTTTGCTAATCTCAGAGCCTTCCACCTTTGGCTCTGATAGATTTTCTATCTCTCAGCTCTTCTTATCTGATTTGATGGCTTTTCTTTTGTAGGCTTTTTGAGAAACGGCATTAGCTTAAATATCTCCAGATATATCCTTTACAAGTTTTACGTTTACCACTCAACACATTAAATATTGAAGGTGGTGTAACTCCTAAATCGGCTGCTGCTTCTTTAGTGCTAGGATATGTAGTTACTAACTGATTATCTAGTGTGTAGCAAGCTATAGGTTTACACTATGCTACTCTACAATGCTCTTTAGTAAGTGGATTATTCATATTTTCCTTAGTGGTACACCATCTAAGATTTTCCACTCTATTATCTGCTCTATCTGTGTTTATATGGTCTATCTCTGGCAGGGATAGAGGATTATCTATAAAGGCTTCAGCTACTAACCTATGAATAGTTCTATAATATCTTTTACCTTCATACCACAAGCAAACTCTTAAATATCCATTCCTTTTAGGAGAAGATTTAAGTGGCTTATTGGTTTTATTATTGATTACTATTCCTTCATCTGTTATAGAGTAATTAGGAAAATCAGATATTACTTTTTGCATAGATTTTTACGTTTATATTCTTTTTTAGTAAAGCTTTGAATCTCCTTTTTTAAGTCGGTTAGTTTACGTTTATCTCTCTTGGGTTGAGCTGTATCTAATTCACTGCTGAAACTGGTGTCGGAGTAATCAGCAGTATCTACTTTATCATACACTTCTACTAACTCCACATAGTAGTTAGCCACTTTATCATCTCTATAATATGCTCCTTTTAGGAGCTTGAAGTAGTAAATATACTACTCTATGAAATCCTTAGAAGGATTATAGTTATAAGTGAGTTTTAAGTAGGTATCATTAAATATACCTTCATCCCTATCAGACTTTACTAAGCGAGAATGAAGGTATCTGTAATGGAGCTGTAGTAATCGGCTTACTTCACTATTAGGAATGGCTTTATCAATGTTTACCTATTTCCTTTTATAGCTGCTCCAAACTTCATTCATCTGTATCTTCATACTGTTTTATAAACTAATCCAGAATATATCTTATCAGAGCGGATTTAGTTAATTCAAATTGCTCACACATTTCATCTAACATTAAAGATTGGTGTGGAGTTAACCTAACTCTTAATTGAGCTTCTTTATTGCTACTTTTGTCTTTCATAATATATTGATTTATTGTTTTTTAACTTATATACAAAGATAATACTTTTTTCGGACAGTCCAAAATAAAAATATCACATTCTTAAATTTAGTTGTAGATTGATTTGTAAGATGTTACTTAGCGTATCACAGTGATTCCACTTTATAAATGATGAAAGATTTTGTATCACATTTTTCTGTATAATTAATAGAAAAAGGGAAGCCGATGAAGAGAATATTTCTGATGGCTGATTACAATGATAAATGATTATTAAACACTAATTTATTACTAATTATGAACACGAAATTTATTATTCCAGTAGATATAGAGGATGAAGCCAAAACCTATATCTAGGATGTGCTGAAAATGCTTGAAGAGAATGGAGTAATGGAGGATGTTGATACAGCAGCTCTTACAATGTTAGCCAGAAATTACTCTATGTTTATAAAGGCTTCAAAATAGCTAGAAAAAGATGGTTTAACGGTTGTGTCGGATAGGGGTAACTTATCACCTCACCCTGCTATTAAGATAGCTAAGGATGCACAAACTTAGGCAATGAAGGTAATGGCTGAATTTGGATTGACAGCTAAGGCTAGAACTAAGCTACCTAAGCTGGATGCCAATACTGGTACTGAATCACCTTTAGAAGCCTTTATAAAGTCTAACAAAAAGAAAGAGGTAAGATGAATACTACTGATGTTATTAATGAGCCGGAAGTAGAGGTAATGGTTACTGGCTTACAAATTATAGAGGTATGAGCATAGAAGTTAAAGTATATGATGCTACTACAAATGAGTAGATAGGTGTATTTGATTCCGCTTCTATAGCTGCTTATGAGTTTGATGTGTCTAGAGATACTGTAAGGAAGAGTAATAAGGGAATCCCTATTAGGGGTAATATATATTTCCGTTATGGGGAGATTGATAGAGCCTATACCAATAAAGCTAAATCTGTTATCTGGTATGATGCTAAAACGGATGCCATTCTAGGTAGATTTAACTCTACTTTAGAAGCTAGTAATAAAACTGGAATACCAGTATCTACCATTAGAAATAATTGCAGAGGTGTAACTAAGACCGTTTGCAAAAAGAAATACTACTTTAGAAGTCCAGAGATTGAATTTAAGCCGATTCATCCAGAGCCTTATATTTAGAAGGGCAAGCCTAAGCCGGAACTATGTAAAGCCGTCGATGTGTATTCTGTGGAAACTGATGAAGTGATTGGTTCTTTTGACAGTATCACAGCAGCAGCTAAATTTATTGGCTGTAAGGCTTCTAATATCACAGCTAACATTAATGGAAGCTGGAAGTATAAACACTAGGGAACTATTTATAAGAAATACTATTGCAAATATCACAATGAATAAGCCATACTATAAGTATGCTGTAGATGTGGTAGAAGGTAAGGTAGTATGTTGTGAGAATATAAAGCTAGCTTGTAAGCGTTTTCTATCCGATTTAGAAAGAGAGGATTTAGAATTTAGAGAGGATGCTGTGGATAATGCCATATCCTTTATAGGGATTCTGAAACACTTTGCAGGAAAGAGTAGCGGATAGCCATTTATCCTAGAGCCGTGGCAGCAGTTTATAGTGGCTAATATAATCGGATTCTATTGGAAAGATGGAGATAGACGCTTTACAAGTTCTTACATAGAAGTTAGTAGAAAGAATGGTAAAACAGCCTTAGCTGCTGCTTTATGTATGTACTTTCTGATAGCTGATGGTGAAGATGGTGCTGAAGTGGATTTAGCAGCCAATAGTAAAGATTAGGCTAGTATAGCCTTTAATTTTTGCTCCAACTTTGCCAAACAGCTAGACCCTTCAGCTAAGGCATTAAAGCCTTTTAGAGATAGCATCCTATTTAATATTAATTCTAGTAAGTTAAAAGTGTTTGCTGCTGATGATAGCAAGCTAGACGGATTTAACGCTAGCTTTGGATTGGTGGATGAATACCACTCTGCTAAGAACAGTAAGGTAAGGGATGTTATTAAATCTTCTATGGGTATGAGGTAGAATCCGCATTTATGCACTATCACTACAGCCGGTTTTGATAAAACTCTACCCTGCTACAAACTACGCTCTACAGCTATTGAAATATTAAACGGACTGAAAGAAGATGATAGTATGTTTATTGCTATCTACTCTTTAGATGATGAAGATGATTGGACTGATGAAAACAACTGGGTAAAATGTACTCCTAATCTGGATGTTACTGTTACTAAGAAATATATAAAAGAATAGGTTAAAAGTGCTATCAATAATCCTAGTGAGGAAGTTGGAGTGAAAACTAAAACACTTAATCTATGGTGTGATAGTGCTTCTGTTTGGCTACCAGAATCCTACATAGTTAGAAATACAAAGAAAATCAATCTGGAAGAGTTTAGAGGATGCCCCTGCTATATCGGAGTTGACTTAGGAGCTACTTCTGACCTTACAGCGGTATCTTACTTAGTAGAGAAAGATGGTATATACTACTTTAAGACGGATTACTATTTACCAGAATCAGCATTAAAAGAGAAGCCGGATAGAGAAACTTACAAGTATTGGAAGTAGATGGGATTACTGAAAGTTACAGAGGGCAATGTTACCGATTATGACTATATCACTAATGATATGATTAAAGCTAGTGAAATAGTCAATATATAGGCTATCGGATATGATAAGTATAATGCTACTCAGTGGGCGATTCACTCAACAGAACTAGGATTACCCTTAGAGGAATATCCACAAACACTAGGTAACTTCAATAAACCTACTAGAGAAATGGAGCGGTTAATCTTATCTGGTAAAGCAGTAATAGATAACAATGAAATAAATAGATGGTGCTTTAAGAATGTTACCCTTAAATCAGACCATAACGGCAATGTGAAGCCTAATAAAGATATTAAGGCTAAAAAGATAGATGGTGTGATAGCTATGATATAGGCTTTGGGTATGTATTTACTAGTGCCACACTATTCTAATGAAATATTAATAATCTAATAATAACTACTTATGTTTGGATTTGGAAAGAAACGAACTGAACAGCCAAAAGTAGAGGAAAGAAGTTACTTCGGTGATTATCTTTCTTATAATTGTGCCACTAACTATACTACTGAGAAATCTATGTTACTATCTACTGTTTACAGATGTGTAGAGGTAATATCTGATTCAGTAGCCTAGCTTCCACTAGAGCCTTATAAGATGGATAGTCAAGGGTATAAAATCAAATTCACTTCACACCCTACTTACAAGCTGCTGAATAAAGAGCCTAATCCTAGAATGACTAGATTTGACTTTATAAAGGTAATGATAGTATCTACTCTATTAAAGGGTAATGGATATGCTTATATAGAGAGGGATAATAAGGGTGATGCTATTGGATTACACTTTATCCCTGCTGAACTGGTTACTATCATTAGACCTAAAAGCCTTAAAGAATCTGTATCTTACAGTATAGCCGGACTTGGAACGGTTGAAAGCTGTAATATGATTCATATTAAGAATTTTAGTTATGATGGGATTGAGGGTGTATCTACTCTTAGACACGCTAGGAACACATTAGGACTTTCTACAGATGCAGAAGCACACGCCGCCGGATTCTTTAAGGGAGGTGCTAATCTAGCTGGTATATTAAAAACTACCACTAATCTTAACAGCCAACAAAAGAACGAACTAAAAAGAAGTTGGCAGATGGCTTTTAGCCCTGCTACTGGTACTCCTAACGGTGTTGCAGTATTAGAGGGTAATCTATCATTTGAGCCGATTACAGTTAACCCTACAGATGCTCAACTATTGGAAACTAGGCAGTTTAATGTGGTGGATATATGTAGGTTCTTTGGTGTATCTCCAGTAAAGGCATTTGATTTAACTAAATCAAGTTACTCTACTGTTGAAGCTACTAACCTATCATTCCTTACTGAAACACTATCACCACTTCTAGAGAAGATAGAACTGGAGTTTGAGAGGAAGCTGTATAAGCCTTCAGAGAAGGATTCTATAGATGTAAGATTTGATACAGCCACTCTATTGAGGGCAGATAAGCAATCACTAGCCAATTACTATCAGACGCTCTTTAATATCGGTGTAGTTAGTCCTAATGACATTAGAAAGCAGTTGGATATGGAAGCTATAGAAGGTGGTGATAATACCTTTGTATAGGTTAATATTCAGACTTTAGAAAGAGCTGTATCTAGTGAGCCGGAAAACACCAATACCATTAAAGAGAAAACTGATACACAAACTGATATACTAACTGATAACGAATAACTAAAATGGAAATTAAAAGCGGAAGTGATTTAATCCTTATCCTAGACCTAGAGGATATTAAAGGCAAGCAGTTAAGGGTAAATGATACAGCACACTTTAAGCTGTATGTATGGACTGCTAACAGAAATAACTACCTAGTTTTTAATAAGAGAGATATTGAAACTAAGGGAAATGTAGATAGAATAGCTATACCCGATTACTTTATGAATACTCTAGAATCTGGTGTACTCTGCTATACTTATGACTATGCTAAATACGATTCAGCATTTAAGCATACTGATTGTATGTATAACAAAGTGAAAGAGGTAGTTACTGATATTTACTGGCGTAACTGTAACTTTAATGAAGTTCCTGCTAACCCTGTAAACTATCAAACTCTAGAGTATATTAAGGATTTGATTGAGGAAGAGAGAATAGCTAGGGAACTTGGCGATAAGTAGATTAATCACTATATTACTAATGAATATACTAATAAGTTAGAGGAAGAGATAAAGAGAAGCAATGAGGTAGATATAGAATTTCACAAGCTAATCAAGGCTAATAAAGAAGCTGGTGATGCTAGTGATAAGGCTATTATGGATAAGCTCAATGATGAGATTAAGAGAAGTAATGAAGTGGATATAGAACTTCATAAACTTATTAAAGAGAATAAAGAAGGAGCTTCTGAGGAAGTAGAGGAAGCTACTAATACTCTTAATACTGCTCTTAATAATGAAATCAGTAGAGCTACTACTAGAGAGAATGAGATAGCCACTAATCTTACTACTGAGATTAATAGGGTAACTGCTGAAATCACTACTACTAGAAATAGTATTGAAGCTGAATCTAACAGAGCTAAGGCTGCTGAAAAACAGCTTACAGATTCTCTTAATGCTGAAACTGATAGAGCCATTGAAAGAGAGAACGCTATTAACAGTAAAGTAAATGAGCTTGTAGAGAATCTGGGTGATGAAATTGAACGCTCCTTAGAGAAGGATAGAGAGCATAAGCAGGAACTTGATATAGAAGTAAACAGAGCTAAAGCTGAAGAGAATAGGCTGGAAACTCTGATAACTAATGAAGTCAATAGAAGCACCACTAAGGATAATGAGCTTACTGGTTCTATCTCTTCTGAAGTTGAACGTGCTAAGGCTGTTGAGAAGGATATTACAGACGCTCTTAAAGCTCTTAAATCTTCTGTAGCCGATAAGAACACAGAAGTAACTGATGCTATTGATGCAGAGAAGGCTAGAGCAATGGCAGCAGAGAAGGCTGTAGCTGATAATCTGACCGCTGAAATAACTAGAGCCACTGGTAAAGAGGATGAACTGAATACAGCTATTACAGAAGAGGTTACTAGAGCTATGGCAGCAGAAAAAGCTCTCGATGACAAGATAGCTGCTGAACTAGCTGATAGAGTTGATGATGTTGATGCTCTTACTAATGCTATCAATGCAGAGGTAAGCCGGGCAACAGCAAAGGAGAAGGAGGTAGCCGATTCTGTAACTGCTCTTTCTGATACTGTAGCCGATGAAGTTAAACGCTCTACTGATAAGGATGCAGAGCTTACTAAGGCTGTATCTGATGAAGTGGCTAGAGCTACAGCTAAAGAGAATGAAGTAAGTGCTGCTGTTACTGCTGAAATCAGCAGGGCAAAAGCAGAGGAAGCTAGAATAGAATCTAAGGCTGATACTAATGCTGCTAACCTCACTTCTGAAATTGCTAGAGCTAAGGCTGTAGAAGCCGATATTACCACAAACCTTACAGCTCTTAAAAATAAGGTTCTGAATGATGCTGCTAGTAATGCTAACACCTATGCTACTAAGGCAGAAGTTGATTCTAGAATTGCTGATGTAATTGGTACTGCTCCAGAAGCATTAGATACTCTTGGTGAAATCGCTGATGTGCTTAATGGTAATGGTGATGCTATTGATGCTATCAATGGTGTACTAGCAGGAAAAGCTAATAGTGCCGATGTATATACTAAATCTGATGTGGATTCAAAGGTAGCCACTATTAACTCTGATATTGCTACAGAGGTATCAAGGGCAAAAGCAGCAGAGCAAGCAGTAGCCGATTCAGTAAGTAATCTTAGCACTACTGTTACTGATGAAGTAAACAGAGCTAAACAAGCTGAAAAGAATCTTTCTGATTCTATTGCTTCTGTAAATGATGCTGTAACTGCTGAAGCTACTAGAGCAACAGCTAAGGAAACTGAAATTAGTGCTGCTATCACTAATGAAGTAGCCAGAGCTACAGCAGCAGAGAATAAGGTAGCTACAGACCTTCAAACAGAATCGGATAGAGCTAAGGCAGCAGAAAAGGCTAATGCTGATGCTATTGCCACTATCAAGGGTGATAAGACAGTAGTAGGTTCTATCAATCACGCTATAGAGGATGCTAAACACTATACAGATGATGAAGTAGCTAAGGCTATGGCTTCTGCTGATACTAAGTTTGCTACTAAGGATGATGTGGCTAATGTGCATATTCCTACTAAGGTTAGTGAGCTACAAAATGATGTGCCTTATCTAACACAGCATCAAGACATTTCACACCTAGCTACTAAAGCCGATTTAACTAAGGCAGTAGCTCCTTATGAAACTATTGAAGGTGCTGCTAACAAATACCAGCCTAAAGGCAACTATCTAACACAGCATCAAGATATAAGTACCTTAGCATCTAAAGCAGAGGTTAAGGCTGTTGATGATAAAGTAGAAGCTATCAAGGCAGGAATATCAGTAGTGGGAGAAGCATTAGTAATTAACTTTTAATGCTTAATAATATGAATATTTCTAAAATACAAATAAAGGGAGTTGAGTATAATCTGACCGATAAGGAAGCTCAAAATCTTATTGCTCAACTTCAACAGAATACATACAGTAAAACAGAGGTAGATGGCTTAGTAGGTGCTATAGATGATAAGATTGAAGGCATTGATTTAACTGCTTATGAAACTAAAGCCGAAGCTGCTACAAAGTATCAACCTAAAGGGAATTACTTAACAGAGCATCAAGACATAAGCGGACTTGCAACTAAGCAGGAAGTAGCCGATGCAGTTGCAGGAGTAGATGTAACAGAACAGCTTAAAGACTATGCTAAGAAGAGTGATATTCCTGCTCCTTATGATGATACTGCTCTTAATGGCAGAGTAGCCACACTAGAAGCTATAGACCACTCACAGTATATTACAGAGCATCAAGATATATCCGGCAAGGTAGATAAGGTATCTGGTAAAGGACTTTCTACTAATGATTATACTGCTGCTGATAAGGCTAAGGTAGATGCTACCCCTACTTTCTGGGTAGGTACACAAGCCGAATATGATGCTATTGCAGTGAAGGATAATAAGACATTTTACTATATAACAGAAGAGTAATGAACGGAACTAGTAAGGAATTGGTAGGAGTGCTGAAAGACAGCACTTCTATCAGCTCCATTTATCAAGGGGAAAAACTTGTATGGGGTAAGCAAAGTGAGGTAGTTAATCCTTATGCTGGAAAGTTTGCAGGGAAATTTGTAAATGGAACTAGTGCAAGCGACTGCTATTATGAAGCTGATGGAAAAGACGGAAATAAGAAGTAGGTTCAATTCTCCAACTATACTAATAGAGAGTTTTCTATGGATATAGATTTAGGAACGAAGCTAGACTATCTTTTCTCTGATAATCTAAACATTGAAGATGTTTACAATATAGTAGTTACTAATAAGGTAACATCTATGCGACAAGCCTTCAGTATGGCTAATAATCTAAAGCATATTCACTGTGATAATTGGGATTGTTCCAATGTTACAAATATGACTGATATATTTACTGGCTCAACTAAATTAAGTTCTATAACTGGAACTATTAGTAATATAAGACCTAGTATTAATTTAGGATATAATCCTTTAGACAATGATTCTGCTATGGTTATTATTAATGGTTTAATGGATTATAGTGGAACTGGAAGCAGTCGGACTATTATATTTAGAGCTTCAACATACAATATACTTACAGATGAACAAAAGGCTATAGCATCTTCTAAAGGATGGATAGTAGCAAGCTATTAAAGAATAATACATTATGGATAAAATTGTAAAAGTAATCATAGGCGGTAAGGAGTATAATGTTACCGATAAGCAAGCTCAACAGATGTTAGATATTCTTTCTAATGATGTTGAACAGCTAAAGAAAGATGTAGAAAAACTTGACAACTGCTTAACTTGGAGGGTAATAGAATGAATATCACTAAAATCATAATTAAAGGCGTTGAATATCAGATTACCGATAAGGATGCACAGACAGTAATAGCTGCTCTGCAAGACAGAATAGCCGAACTTGAAGCTAAGTCCGGCAAACTTACATTAATTGAT
>ERZ779654.554-NODE-554-length-22672-cov-5.105407_pt1 | contig 22672 bp, 19 predicted proteins | sample MGYA00511075_ERZ779654 | MGnify/ENA primary metagenome ERZ779654 (study PRJEB29588, sample SAMEA2155636) | human gut metagenome | biome: human gut; feature: human-associated habitat; material: faeces | place: Denmark | collected 2008/2010 ...
GCTTGTCAAAGCCGATCTGCCATGCCGCGGCAAGAGAAGGAGATATCTTCCGATCGGCATTGTGCAGCCAGATGGCGGGAAAATATCTTGGCTGGGCACCGGAAACGGATTGGCAGAAAGGATTGGAACGAACCTATTTTTATTTTGAAAAAGAATATCGAAGAGAACGGAACGCTATGCCGCCTGCAAACGGAATCCCTGCTGCCGGCTTGTAAACAGATAAGGCGGTGACAGACAATAATAATATTACGGATAATCGGAGGAAAAAGAATACTAATATATAAAGAAAGAAGTTGTATTTCTTTTCCCAAGATAGGGAGGAAGGTGTTTTGCTTTATGTAAAACCCTGTATTGCCATGAGAAGTGGGAAATCTTTTCAGATTGGCATCGTAAGAGATTTAAACAGGACAAAAAGGAAGCGCGTAAGTCGGATGCCGATAACTTACGCACTTCCTTTTTATACTTCTTGTTTACGATTAAAGGGTGGGCATGATGTTCCGTAATCCTCGTATTTCTTTACAGCATCGTGCTGAGCTTTCCCACTCTTTGGGAATGGCGCGCTTCAGAATAGAACTTGAGGAACTTCCGCGCGATGACGGAGAGGGGACGGCCTTTGACCTTGACCACCGTTTTGTACAGTTCTGTGTCGGCTTCTTCGATACGGCGGCAGGTAAAATGACAGCCGATGTCCTCTCCGGGCTCAATGGGAACGAGGCTTACGCCGTAATCATCTTCCGCCCATTGGAGCGCCGCGGTCCTTGTCGTGCAGATGCTGAGAATATTCGGCTTTAAATTGTGCGCCTTAAAAATTTTGTTCATGATCAGATTGCAGCCTGCGGATGCACAGAGCGGCAGAGAAGCCAGATCCTTAATGGAAACTGTTTCCTTGTCGCCGATGTCGGTGAGGAATTTGGAATTTTTCGAGAAAATGGCGCATATATCTTCCTCTCTTTGGAATAAGATTTCGAAATCATTTTGATGGATCAGGGGTACACTTAAAATGCCCAGTTCCGTGATACCGGAAAGAAGCTGCTGTGACTGCTCATTTACGCTGCCTTCGTAAATTTCATAAACCACATTCGGAAATAAGTCATGGAACGGTTCCAAACAGGTCTTAATGAAAATGGATGAACGGGAGTTGGCGGCGCTGATACGCAGCGTGCCCCGGTTTCCATCGCTGATGTCATCAATTTCAATCCGTGCCATATCTTCCAGTGAACAAATATACTTCGCCTTATGGTAGAGGATTTTTCCTGCATCCGTTAAGATCAGATGCTTGCTTCCTCTTGTGGTGATAATCAATTTCGTACCGAAATATCCTTCCAGCGATTTCAGCTGTTTGGAAAGCGCCGGCTGGGCGATATGGACAAATTCAGAAGCGGACGTCATGCTGCCTGCTTCCACGATAGCCAGAAAATTTCTGTAATTATCTATTTCCATGAGTAGACTCCTTTTCAATGCAATGGAAAAAGTTTCCTCTTTTTCGTTTCGATGCCGGTCGAATTTGCATTTGTCAGGGTTTGCTGTGTCCTTATATAGATTAGTATATTATTAATTGCAAGTCAATAAAAAGTATGCAAAAATGGGAAAATTTCTAATAAGAAATATTTCAAATTCCAATCGGGTATTTTTATTTTCTTTCTGCCTGGTGTACTGTATAGACATAAGAAAGGCTGCCGGCCAAATAGATTTGCATAATGTACTGAGTTTGCTGTTTCCGAAACAGAGAGGAGAATTATCATGACAGTTCAGAAAAAACAGGCTTTTGGCAGAATTTTGCGCCATCGTCTTGACGCTGCGAAATTATTCCCGAATTTAGGTGAGAAGGGAAAAGATTTCACCGATTATATCCAGGGGGCGCCCGTGACCAAATCGGAGCTCGCCCGTCATGCAGAAAAAATCAGATTATCTCTTGTGACAAAATAATATCGGATCGGCTCTCACCTTCCCAGATTCGATTTTATTATCTGTCCCTTTAGCGAAATGGCTTGCCTGTGCAGGTCATTTTTTGTTTGCTTATTTAGGAAATAGGCGGGCACCGGCACAAATCATTCTAACGGTCTTGCCCGCATTACTGAGTCGGCGAAAGAAGTCGTCATAATGACAGGAGACGCTGATCGTCATTCAGGGTGCCAAAGAAGGATCTGCCGCCGTAGTGAGGAAAACGGCAAGATGTCACCCGAGTAATAGATTCTTCGCTTTGTGTCATATTGCTGCTTCCCGTCTTTTCCACAAAGCATTCTTGCCACCGTTCAGAATGACCGGGGACGGTAAGGCGTCATCCAGAGTGTGAGCGAAGGATCTGCTGTCGTGGTGAGGAAAACAGAACGTGTCAGAAGTTTTTTACGATTATAGTCATTGCGGCGAGCCAGTATCCTCCAGCCACTGCATCAGTGATGAGGAATATTTTATGTATAATAGCTCCTAGCTGCTAGCCCTTAGCTCCTATCTATTAGCTATTAGCTATTAGCTATTAGCTTTTAGCTTCTAGCTGCTAATTGCTAACCGCTAACTGCTGACCGCTAACTGCTGACCGCTAACTGCTAATAGCTAATGACTAATGACTAATGGTAAAGAGAAAATAATTTTTATTCTGATGTAGAAATAAAAATTATTAAAGAATAATTAGTAGAGCGGGAAGGCGGTTTATTCCCCTCAGGAAAGGGAAGCGGGCTTTTCAGGGTCTATATTTTATTGCCTATATTTCATATTAAAAAGAAAAAATAGGAATAACTTATTTATAAGGCATATCTAAATATTCTTATAAGATATTTTTAATATTTTAGAATAAATGTTAATCTTTTATCAGCCAAAGGAACGACGGCAGGAAACCGCTCCGCAGTGATCCGGAATTAATCGGCCTGCTCTGAAAAAAGAAGCGGTTAAAGTGCATGGCAGCCCCTGCCGGCATGTTTCTTATGACGAACTGATGGAACCTTGCGAAAATGGCGGTTCCGTATTTCCTAAAGTCCCGGACAGAAAGGAGGTTGCTGCATGGAAATGGAAGAAGAGGAAAAACGTAAGATTCGTGAATTCCTGAAGAAGGTGGATAAAAAATATTATCGTCCCGATATCAAAGAAAGGAAATCCTTGTCCGAAGAAATGGTAGATGCGGCAGAAGAGACGGGCGGAACTATTCCTCCTTTGGAGGAGGAGTAACCCTGCAGGTAGGAAATAGTTCAGAAAACGTCTTGGTGATTACTGCACTTTTATGACTTATTTCATGCTTACAATTTACCATTGCTTTTACAGGATTGGGGGAGTATTCAATTTATGGAAATGATTATGATGATGGATCCGGCAGTGAAGTGTCTTTGCCTTCTTGCTGTCGTGGCGATCCTCTTTGTTACGGAAAAACTTCCGCTGGCGGTGACGTCAGTTTTCGCAGCCATTTTTTGCTGGCTTCTGGGCCTTGTGCCGATTGAACAGGTATTTCTGGGACTTGCCGATTCGACGGTCGTCCTCTTCGGCGGTATGTTTATCGTAGGCGCCGCCATGTTTTACACCGGTCTTGCCCAGGATATCGGCGGACAGATCGTCAAGCTTTTTGGTACGGGGGAAATTAAACTGATGGTCGGCATTATGGTTATTGCTGCTGTCATGTCTGCCTTCCTGTCCAATACAGGCACCACGGCGTGTCTTATTCCGGTGGTTATCGGTATCTGTAAAGAAGCACACATTCCCGTTTCCCGTGAAATGATGCCCCTTGCCTTTGCGGCAGGTCTCGGCGGTACCTGCACCCTCATCGGTACCCCTCCAAACATCATTGCGAACGTCGCCCTGAAAGCGGCGGGCATGGGGGACCTCCAGTTCGGCTTCTTTGAATATGCCTGGATCGGTGTGCCGATTACCGTGGCAGGCATTCTCTACATGGTATTCATCGGCCGCCACTTGCTGCCTAAGACAAACGCCGATGATTTTAATGTGGATGAAGTGGAACAGGAAATCGAGGCCAATGAAACATCTAAAACAAAGAAAATCATCTGCGGTATGATCATGCTCGGTGTAATTATCACCATGGCGACAGGCTTCGTACCGCTGGAAATTGCGGCGGTTATCGGTGCGCTTCTCTGTGTCATCACCGGCTGCCTTTCCGAACGCCAGGCGTATGATTCTATTGACTGGGTCACCATTTTCCTCTTCGCCGGCATGATTCCGCTGGCGAGCGCTATGAATACCTCCGGCGCGGGGAAACTCATCGCGGAATATACAGTGGCGGCTCTCGGTGGAAATCCGTCTCCCTATGTCATCACCGCGGTGCTCTTCATCCTGGCCGTTGTCCTGACGCAGTTCATGAGCAATACCGCTTCCAAAGCACTCCTCTGCCCTGTGGGCATCGCTTTGGCAGCCCAGGTCGGCGCGTCCCCGCGGGCTGTTCTCATGGCGATTCTTATCGCATCCTCCTGTGCTTTCGCAAGTCCTGTAGGTACTCCGCCGAATACTCTCGTTCTCGGCCCGGGCAAGTACTCCTTTATGGACTTCGTCAAGTGCGGCACCGGTCTTGTTGTCATCTGCCTCGTGGTATCTATTGCGGTAATCCCCGTGGTATGGCCTTTCTTCCCGAATTAAGGGGAGTATGGCAGTATGACTGAAAACAGGAAATAGTAAGCCTGTTTTGCTGTCGAAATCAGAAAGTCTGTCGGATATATCAAACCGATGGACTTTCTTTTTTATGGATGGGGATATCAAGCCGTCAGTTGTTAGCCATTAGCTATTAGCAGTTAGCAACTAGCAGCTAGGAGCTAAGAACTAGCAGCTAAGAGCTATCGGCTAGAGGCTATTATACATGAAAGATTAGAATGAAGATTCTTTTTTCGTGTGCCGAATTTCCAACAGCCTTTTGTCTGATAAAAGCGGTACTCACGGTAAAACGTCATCCTGAACGAATGTGAAGGATCTATTACCGTGGTGAGGAAGACGGTAAGGTGTCATCCGGGTAATAGATTCTTCACTCCGTGCTACTATTCCGCTTCCCGTCTTTCTCAAACAGCATTCTTGCATCCATTCAGAATGACAGCGGACGGCAAGGCGTCATAATGAGGAAAGCGTCAGTCGTCATCCTGAACGAACGTGAAGGATCTATTACCATGGTAAAGAAAGCCGTAGGATGTCATCCGGGTAATAGATTCTTCACTCCGTGCTACTATTCCGCTTCCCTGCCTTCTCATATGGCATTCTTGCGTCCATTCAGAATGACCGGGGACGGTAAGACGCCATCAAAGTAATGGATTCTTTGCTCTGTGTCACTATCTCGTCTGCCGTCTTTCTCAAACAGCATTCTTGCTCCTGCTCTGAATAACTGGGGGCGGAAAGGGTGTCCGGGGTATAAGGGATAATTATTTTGCCGGATAAAAACCGCCTCTGAAGGTCAGATTCAGGTCTGACGGCCAGTGCGGTGTTTTAACATTTCTAGAATGTATTTTTCAGCAAAAACGGCGGTAGAGTTTTTCTGCGGCTTCCACGTCTGTCATATGGAAGCGATGGAGTTTTTTGGTAAGCATGCCGATAAAGGGGTGGGAGCGGAGGAAGCGGACCGCTTTTTCTTTTATCCCATTTTTATCTGTATCGGTATAGCCTTTTTCAATGGCATCCAGCCAGTCTCTTTCTTCTGCGTAGTTTATTCTGCAGATTCCGTGGAGAAGAAGAAGGAAATCCTGTATTTTCTGCGTTTCTTTCCTGCTGCAGTAGTGCCGGCTTTCCCAGTCGAGGAACGTAATTTTTCCGCCGGTGCTGCACAAGATATCCCGCGGCGCAGGACGGCCGTGGATGACATCCGCATTGTGGAGTGCGGCAAGAGACGCGCCTATGCGGTAGAGGAGTTTCTTTTTCTCTTCAAAGGGGAGATCAGGATCTTCCATCCAGTCTTCTATCGTGGGGCCGCCGTCACGGGTGACCATGTATTCGGATGTGAGGACTTCGATTTGCGGAACGAGTTCGGGGCATGCCTTCGCGGCGATGGCAATCCGGGCAACTTCGAAAAGAAATTCCGTTTCCGGAGGCTGCTTTATCAGTCGGTTTCTTTTATTGCTGTACTTTCTTTTGATCCAGAAAATGGTATCATCGATTTTAAATCGTATATTCTTTTGATCCGGATGGCAGGCGATTTCTTTTTCCGCCGCTTGTTTTATGATTTCTGCATTCATGATTTCCCTGTGTGACGGTTAAATACTTTTAATAGATATATCCATCTTAGCACGTTGACCCGATTTTTCAAGTTTCATGGAAGAGCCGGCGGCTTGAATAATCGGTTTATATTTCCTATACTGGACGTAGAATGATGAGAGGACACAGGGGATTGGAGCAGTGCGCGGGAGGACATATGGAAGCGGATGAGTGGGAAAGAACGGTTTGCAGTGAAAGAGGAAAAGAGAAATCTTTTTTTGGAGAGAAATTTTCTTCTCCACTTGGTTTATGCTGTTTCTTTCTTGCCGCTTCGGCGGTTTTCTTTTGGAGTCCTTTCGTTTCTTTGACGCTTCTTTTGCTTCCGCCTGCCTGGGAAGATTGGAAGACGGGATATGTTTCTGATTATTGGAGCGTTTTCCTTGCAGCGGCAGGATTGGGGCACAATGTTTTTTACAGCCGTCTGACGGATGGTTTTATATCCTGCGCTTTTGTTCTTGGCCTGTACGGGCTTCTCTTTCTGCTGGCAAAGCATGCCATGGGGGCGGGAGACATATTTCTTTCAGGTGCGGCTGCATTATGGCTTGCGCCGGTTTCCGTACCGCTTTTCCTGTTTCTTTCCGCTTCCTCCGCGGCTATTGCAGGCATGGTGCTTCTTTTCCTTGGCAGAATGTCCCGCAGGGAGGGGATTCCTTTCTGCCCGTTCATCGCGTTGGGAGGTGTGGCGGCATATGGCGCGGAAGTATTTCAGCTTCCGTTCTTTCCATCGTGGCACTGTTTTATTTGAGGCTCTTCTGGTTTCGGTTATTTTATCGCTTGCGGCGCTGGCAGTGATCCCTCTGTACACGGGATGGCGGAGCGAGAAAAGGCTGGAACTGGCAGCGGAGGAAGTGGCTTCGGCGATACGGCAGGTGGAAATCCTTGCGAAAAATGAGTCGGCCGATTACCCTTCTATGTCGGAAGGGCTCACGTTCTTTTGTGAAACGATGACTGACGGCACGGGACGGTATTACACGAGGAAAGGGACGGAGCGCGTGAATCCGAAAGGATATCTGCCCAAAGGGATCCGCGTGGACGGAGGGAAGGCCTCGCTCCGTTTCCGAAAAGACGGTTTCGCAGGAACGGGAGAAGAATATAATATATTTCTGACCACCGACAATGGGAAATACGGGCGGATGATTACGGTAGCCATGTACACGGGGCGTGTCCGTGTAAGGAAAATAAAATAGTGGGAAAGATCGGTTTTATGGTAGAATGAAAATGTATCAGGGAGATCTGATATATCATTAAAGGAAAGGATTCTTTCCACGGATCATGAGCTGATCCATTTAGTATTTGTTACGAATTTTCGTGCACCTTTTATTTATGTAAGAAAAGAGGAATTTTATATGGCTTATTTTATTACCCCGAATGTTACGGCGGATAATTCCGCTTTCCCTCTTCGGCAGGCAGAAGGGAAAGTTCTCGGACGCGTCCGTTCCCTTGTCAAGGGATCCACGCCGCGGGCGGGAGTGAAGGATTACCGCTTTTTTGTTGATCCTTTGTCATCGCTGCCGCCTGAAATGGGAGAAGGCCCGCGGTTCGGCTTTACCGGATTTATGAGCCGCAGCGGCTACGGTTTCAATGCTTTTGCCGGTGAAGAGGAGGCGCTTGCCAGATTGCAGGAAGATCTGGGCGGTTCTTTCGTGACATTCACGCCTGCTCTTAGAAATAATAAGTTTTTCGTCCTTGATGATTTGAAAAAGGAAGGACGCACCCCTTTCATGGAACAAGATGAAGATTACCGTCCCGCTCCCGCTTTTGGACGGCAGGGAGAGCCTGCGATGGAAGGAGATATCAATAAATTCTGCCGCCATCTTTTGGAGGGGAAACCTATACCCGGCCTGTCAAAAAAATATTGGAACAATGATTTTACGCCCTACTTCATTGCTGCGGCTGCGGAGCGGCATGATGGAAAGTTGGGCGACTTCGTCCTTTTTGCACCTTTGGACGGCGATGCTTTTGAAGAGACGGTCATTGATGAGGGCGGCGCATATTTTCACGGAGGCCGTCTCGGGTACAAAGTGATTGATATCTCTGACGAAATCATGGCGGGCCACGTTCTCCGCTGCACCAATTCGCCCCTTTGGTTCGTACCTTTTGAATATATTGAACGCTTGAAGGAGGGGATGGAAGAAGTGCCGGCTGACGGGGATATCTTATCCGCCCGCGGCATTGAAGAAAGGCCGGCGGTATCCTTTGCGTCCGCCGCGGAAACACCTGCAGGTTTGGGAAATATTCTGCCTTCTCTTTTGGAGAAAGACACTTCTGAAAGCGTGACTGCCGGAGAGGAAGGGCCGGCAATCGATGAGAAAGTGGAAGAAATAGAAATGTCTGAAGAAACGGAGGAAAAACCGGACAGGGAAGATGAATTCCTGAACCGTTTTTCCGCGCTTGCTTCTTCAAAAGGACTTCTGTATGCGGAAAAAGATTTGATCAATTTCCATATTTCCGTGAAATCTTCGCGCCTGACGATCCTGTCGGGGATGAGCGGCACAGGGAAATCACGTCTTGTCCGTCTTTACGGCGAAGCCATGGGACTGCCTGATGACCGCATCGCCGTTGTGCCTGTCCGCCCGTCATGGATGGATGACGGAGATATCCTCGGCTATGCGGATATGAAAAACATGATTTACCGCCCTGCCGACACGGGCCTTGCGGAGCTTCTTCTTGATGCGGAAAGGCATCCGGAGGAAATGTATATCGTTTGCTTTGATGAAATGAACCTGGCCAGAGCGGAGCATTACTTTGCCCAATTTATTTCCGTACTGGAAAAAGAGGAGGATCCGGTTATCCGCCTGTACAATCCGTCGCTCCAGGGGCGTCTTTATAATGGAGATACTTATCCTGCGGAAATTTCCATCGGAAGAAATGTCATTTTCACCGGCACGGTGAACGTGGATGAATCGACGTACCGTTTTTCCGATAAAATCCTCGACCGCGCGAACATGATTACTCTCCATCAGGAACGGTTCAGCGACTGGCTCACTGCCGAAAAGGCGGAGCCGCCGGATCTGAAGGAAATATCCTTTGCCCAGTTTGAAAGTTACCGGAAAACGGGGGATATGGAACTCACGGCGCGGGAATTGGAATTCCTTGATACACTGAATGATGCCCTTCGGGAAGGCGGTGTCCAGGGGTGTATCGGTTTCCGCGTGGCGCGCCAGATGGACAGGTACTTAAAGAATATTCCCGAAAATGACGGTTTTGATCGGGAGGCGGGACTGGACTGCCAGCTGGTACAGAGGATACTTACCAAAATACGCGGCTCTGCCCAGCAGCTGTCTGCTTTGCTTTCTCTCTCCGATAAAGGTGATGTGGAAGGCCGTTTGGTCAAGGTGCTTGACAGTTTTTCCGATCTTTCTGATTTTGAGGAATCACGACGTGCCTTGCGCGCCAAAGCACAGGAACTGAATTTGTATGATTACACGGTCTGAACGGTCAAGAGAAAAACGGAACCGGATATTTTCGCCGGGGAGAAGGAACCGCCGTGAAAAGAAACTGCCTTTCAGGCTTTCTTTTATTACAAAAGGCGACGGTGGCCGTGTTTACCCGGTTACCCGGTTTGTAAACGGAGAAGAAGCGGTTTTAGAAGAAACTGCCGGTGTGAGTCTCGTGGAAAATCAGGATATCTGGCTCCGCTTCGACGGGCCTCCCGATTTCCGTTTTACCATGGACGGGCTCGATGTGGTGACGCTGCCCCATGCGGAAAAGATTGACGGACAGAGTTATCTCCGCCCAGGATGGAAAGGAGAACCGTTCCTTCTTTTTGAGGGGAGAGACTTCCCGCTTGTTCCCGGTTACTATGTGATTACCGTGACAGGCGCGGGAAAAATATGGCGGGGGCTTTTGGAAATCGCCCCCAAGTTCATGGGACGGCAGAGCTGGCAGGCTATGCGTGAGGAACTGGTAGAGGAAATAAAAGATCTTTCCTTCGATTTTATGAAACGGAGTATCCATATTTCCCGTTCCATGGAAGGCGAACTGGGGCTGAAATCTGCCATGCTGCTCCGTTTCTATGCCATCAGCGAAGAGTCGGACCGTGTCGTGCAGGTGCTGGGGGAACTGGCGCGTACGGCAAATTCCCGCATTGTCCGCAAACAGGGTGTCGTAAGGAGCAATCGGGATGCCGCAGGCGCCCATATCCGCTGCGCATCGGGAAAGTCACGGGAAGGGACGCCCGTCCTGCCTGTCATTTGCTCGGAAGTGACCTGGAACGTGGCGGAGAATCGTTTTGCCAAAGCTATTTTACAAAAGCTGGATGAAAATCTCCGTTCTTTTGTACAGGAAATTGACGATCATGCACGGCGGCTGGGAAAAGTACAGGATGCCAATGCGGGGTACTATAAAAACCGAGATTTTAAAAACGGGGCCAATGCGCTTTCTCATTTTGAGAAATACCGGGCCCGGGCGGTTCATATACGAAATGCTATCCGGATGGTGGCAGAGGCGACTTGGTTTCATGAAGCAGAAAGCGGAATGCCCGAAACACTGCCCATGACTGTTTTTCTTGACCCCCGTTATTCCCTTTTGTACAGGCTGTACAGAAATTTGAGAAATCCTGCCGACAGTCTTTCCGTATCATCTTTCTATCAATTCCAGTGGAAGAGGACAGACAAACTGTACGAACTTTGGTGTTTCCTCCAATTCATCAAGGCACTGGAAGAAAAGGGGTGGGAGCTGGCGACGGGCCCTGCCGTGGTACAGGAAGACGGGAAGTACCGTCTGTCCAGCCTGGAAGAAGGAACGGAAATTACTCTGTCGAGGAATGATGAAAAGATCCGTCTCATTTATGACGGCACTGTGCCCCAGCATGCATCGGACACCGACAGGGAAACGGATCCCCTTTATACGAATAATGTCCACCGCCGTCCCGATCTCCGCATGGACTACTATCGGAACGGAGCGTATAATGGCTCTCTCGTGGCAGATTTTAAATATCGTGACATTTTTTTCCTGTGGCGCGACGCGGCAAGAAGTGCGGGCATCCGTACCCAGTTCAACGCGTACCGCGATATGAATACGAAATTTTACCGCGGCATGGAAGAAAGCGATTCTCTCAGGAACAGCCGCCCTGTAAAAGAAGTGTGGGCGGTTTTTCCGAAAGAAATACCTCCCCGCGGAGATGAGGATTTCAGTCTTCGTTTCATTTCTCTTGCTCCCGGTCTGAAAGCGAACGGGAATCTGGCGGAGATGGTGGAGCGGTACATTGTTTCTCTGAATGAAAATTAGGACAAAAAAAGCGTTTGGAACCAAACAGTCCAAGCGCTTTTCAATTTACCGGATATGGTCTTTGGGAATCTGTGCCTCGCAGAGGTGGTGGATTTCTTCCGTATGCCTGCTTTCTGTAAGGAAGTAAAGGAAATCACCGGAGAGAAGTTTTGTATCAGGGTCGGGAATCATATCTGCCCCCTGCCTTTTGATATTGACGAGTACCGTGTGAGACAGACGGGGGATTTCCTCCACTGTCCGGTTTTCGAGGATGGAACCGCTGCCCACGGGAACTTCCAGAATATTTCTTTCTTCGTCGGAAACGGGCGTAGAACCATTGGACAGGGATTTTTTCAAGAGAGAATCATAAATCGGCTGACCTTTCAGCAGTTCCGCTGTGACATAAGCTACGGCGGAAGCGAGGGCAAGCGCCGTGAGGTGATGGAAGTCACCTGTCATTTCCAGAATGAGGAGCGTCCCCGTAATGGGAGCGCGGATACTGGCGGCAAAGAAAGCGACCATGGCAATGATAATAATGTTTGGCAGGTAGAGGGCGGATAAAATGCCTGCAGAGATGAGGAGTTCCCCCTCCAGGGAGCCGATGAGAGCGCCGATAACGAGAAGAGGCAGGAAAAAACCGCCGGGAACGCCGCAGCCGTAACTGATGAGGGTGAAAAGAAATTTTGCCAGAAGAAGCGCCGCAAGGAATCCGAAGCCGTACCGTGCTTTTGCCAGCGAATCGACCAGGAAATTTCCTCCGCCCAAGACATCGGGCAGTGTGAAAGCAAGAATCGTCGCTGCAAAGAGGGCAAACATGATTTTCATATATTGGCTTCTGAAGACAGGAAGACCATAAAAAGCGTCCATATGGAGCAGGCCGTAATTGAAAACGATACCTGCAAAACCGCAGGAAACGGCAATAAGCACTACACACCACAAGTATTCCGACGGCAGATGGACAAGAAGAGGAAAGGAAAAACTTGTCGCCGATCCGAAAAAGAACTGGGACACAATGGTGGCGGAAATAGCGGAAGCCATTGTAGGGAGAAGGACAGCGCCCGAAAAATTGCGGTGGAGCTCCTCCAAAGCGAACATCGTTCCCGCCAGGGGAGCATTAAACGCCGCCGCAAGACCCGCGCTGGCGCCGCTGGTGATGAGATACCGTTCCTCCATGCGTGTCCGTCCCATGAGGCGGCTCAAGCCCTGGGCGGCAACGGCGCCGATTTGAATAGACGGCCCTTCACGGCCCAGAGACAAGCCCGCGCCGATGCCTAAAGCACCTGCGGTGATTTTTACCCAGAGAATGCGGAACCATTTCATTTTGAAGAAACCGAGAATGACACCCTTCACCTGCGGAATCCCCGACCCGGAAGCCATGGGGGCGTATCGGCACATGCCGTAAAGTACGCCGCCGATGAAGAAAAGTGCTGCCAGCCACCAAAGGAGGGGGAGGAAATCGGAAATCCCGAAAGACGGGATAATGATTTCCTGAAACAGACGGCGGCGATAAGTATCAGCCAGTCCCAGGAGAAAACGGAAAAGGGCAATCAAAAGACCGCCGGCGATTCCGACGAGGATTCCCTCCAGAAAAAGGCGGAGACGGAACCGGTGCCAGTGATCAAGAGCGAGATATGTTTTGAAAAGCTGTTTGTTAAACTGCAGGCGGGATTCTTCCCTTTCCGCCTTTTTCGATTGAGAGTCCATAATCTTTCCGATAGAAATAAGCCGCGAAGATGCTGCAGCCTGAAAATTAAAGTTTAACCTGGTAAGTGAGTACCGCGTCGATAGCGGAAATGGCATTTTCCCAGGTGAGGTAAGAATCCTTCATCTCCCGGGCGTAAAATTCATCTTTTACGTACTTCGCATTGATTTCCACATTCAATCTGGCCGCACGGATACAGGAAACGGCTTCTTCTGCGGCGATAACCGCGTCGGTGATGACATTCTTATTGCAGTGAAGCAGAAGCTGGGTAAATGCGGGGAGCAGTTCGCTCATAGCGTCTGCCATCCGGTAAGGCGCTTCTGCCGATTTTTTAAAAGCCGCTTCCAGATTTTCTTTCCGCTTCGTGTCGGCAGGATCCCTTGGTGATTGGAGAAGCGCCATCAATTCACAGAAGTTTTTTGCATCTTCATCCATCAAGTCAAGGAAAATAGAACGGGCCGATTCGAAAATGGCGGCATACTGCTCCGCTTTTTCACGGAAATCATCAGTATTCTTTCCGGAGGAAGAAAGGCGGGAAACCATTTCTCCCAAGGCGCAGGCCTGTGCTCCGATGAGTCCCGCAGCAGCACCGCCGCCGGGAGCGGGAGCCGTAGAACCGAGAGCGGATAGGTAAGCATCAATCGTCATTTCATGAAATTTAAGAGACATAGGACCTCCTACAGGTTTTATTACTCTTCTTATTATATAGCTCCGGGCAAGACAGAGAAAAAGTAGAAGGGATCCACCGCGTACAAGAGCTTTTCTCCGGAAATTTGCAATATTGACGCCTGTGGGCAAGCATGGTATAATACATTCCGTTATACAGCAGGTGCTGTATGACAAGATGCGGCGGGTGTGGTGAAGTGGTTAACACGGCGGATTGTGGCTCCGTTATGCGTGGGTTCGACCCCCACCACTCGCCCCATTTTTTTACACAAATCTATACGGTTTGCAGGAGAGGATCCATTTTCCATAATGGGGGTATAGCCAAGCGGTAAGGCAACGGACTTTGACTCCGTCATTCCGATGGTTCGAATCCACCTACCCCTGCCAATATATCGCGCGGACAGCCGCGTTTTTTTATTGGTATTTTTAAACGGTGCTGTACCGTAGACATGCATTTTGTATGTGTATCTGTCTGTGGACTGCAGATCTCATGGTCTTAATTTATGCGACAGTTTTTACATATTAATGGTTACTGCATCTTTCTATGATGAAGATAAGTTGGATTAATTTCTATTGATTATGAGATGAATACATATAAAGAAAATCATTGTTTTTTCTGATGGTTGTGATAAAATAAAATTCGATTCATCCCGGATGCGGACAGATACCCGCCGGGGGGATGAAAGGAGATTGGAAGAATGAGCAGCTCAGTACAGTTTTATTTGGCGATTTTTATTTTTCTCATGACTTATGCGGGTATTATGTCAGAGAAAATACATCGTACGATTTGTGCTCTTGCCGGCGGCGGCGCTATGATTTACTTTGGTCTCGTTACGCAGGAGCAGGCGATTACAGAATTTATCGATTTCAATACACTGGGACTTTTGACGGGGATGATGATTTTGATTTCCGTTGTGAAGCAATCCGGTTTCTTTCAGGTACTTGCGTTGTGGGCGCTGAAGAAATCAAAGGGATCTCCGCGGGAGCTGCTGATTTTGCTTTCTATCGTCACGGCGGTGGGGGCGGCGCTCATTGATTCTGTCACGGCGGCGCTCCTGATCGCGCCCATGACGATTTCCCTGTGCCGCATGCTCCGTATGTCTCCCGTGCCTATTCTGATTTCTGAAATATTGATGTGCAACATAGGCGGTACGGCACTTATGATCGGGAATCCGCCAAACGTCATGATCGGTTCCGCGACGCACCTGGATTTCAATGATTTCCTTATGAATCTGGCTCCGGTCGTTTTCATTACGGTCATTGTCATCCTGATTGCGGTCCTTCTCATTTTCAAGAATGATTTTTCCAGTGTCCGCATGAGTGCGGAGGAGCTGGAAAAAATTGATATTATGTCCGGTGTGGAAGACAAATCTATTTTCAGCCGGTCGCTTATGGTTCTCGCGCTTACGGTCCTCGGCTTCGTTGTCCATTCCCATTTTGGTCTGGAATCGGCAACGGTCGCCATGACGGGCGGTATGGCGGCACTGCTCTTCTGCGGTATCAATCCGGAGGATGCTCTTAAAGAGGTGGATCTGGACACACTCATGTTCTTCATGGGGCTCTTCATTCTGGTGGGGGGCATGGAAAATGCCGGCGTCATTACGGCAATTGCGGAAAAGGGGATCGAAATGGTGGACGGCGACAGCCACCTGATTACCTTCCTCATTTTGCTTCTTTCCGGTGTAGCTTCCGCTTTCGTTGACAATATTCCTTTCACGGCGACAATGATTCCTCTGATCCAGGATATGCAGTCTCTCATGAATCTGCCCCATGCCGATTATATGTGGTGGGCGCTTGCAACCGGCGCGTGCTTCGGCGGCAACGGTACTATGATTGGTGCTTCACCGAATGTGATCATGGTGGCTATCGCGGCAAAAGAAGGGTTCAATATCAGTTTTACCGCTTTTATGAAATGGTGCTTTCCGCTGATGCTTCTGTCTCTTTTTGTGGCAGGGTGTTACCTTGAGACACGGTACTTCATTTTCGGTATGTAAATAAATAGAATAATATAATAGAGTAGAAAGCGCTTTTCTTCGGAGAAGCGTTTTTTCTGTTGTAAAAGACGGCCTTAATGAAATATTTAATATACGCTTATTGCTTTTCTTTTGTGTGGAATTGGCCGAACTAAGATAAATGAATAAAATGGGAATTTTATGTGTATGTCCATTCCGCAAATAAGATGGTTCTGCGAACCTTTTCTATTTGACTTTTTTGTATTAGTGGCATACTATAATTTCTGATGTAAAGAATATAGTATACGTTTTTACATATCATTCATTGACTAAGGAGGGTCATGATGGACGCAAGAGAAAATGCTTATGTACTGTGGTTTGATGAGCTGCGCCGCGCGGACGTGGGACTGGTAGGAGGGAAATCCTCTTCTCTGGGGGAACTGACTTCTTCCGTGGATGTGCCTGTTCCGTACGGATATGCGACAACAGCCAGCGCATACCGCTATTTCATGGAAAAGACGGGACAGAATAAGAAAATCCATAAGATGCTTCAGGAACTGCAGGATGTGGAAGATTCCGTAGAGCTCCATGAAGTCTGTACAAAAATCCGTGAAAGCATCTGCTCTGCCACTATGCCGGAAGACCTTGCCGAACAGATTGGAAAGGCTTATGAAGAACTTGCCGAAAAGGTGGGTGAAAAGAATCCTTTCGTCGCCGTCCGCTCCTCTGCTACCGCGGAAGATTTGCCGGATGCTTCTTTTGCCGGGCAGCAGGATACATACCTGAACGTCACCGGGCGGGATATGGTTATCCGGAAAGTAAAGGAATGCTATGCGTCCACTTTCACCGACCGTGCCGTTTATTACCGTGCGAAGAAAAACTTTGACCATGAAAATGTGGCGCTTTCCGCCGCCGTCCAGATGATGGCTGATGCGAAAGCGGCAGGTGTCATGTTCACCGTCAACCTGGCGACCGGCGCTGACGACAGCATCATGATCGAAGGCTCCTGGGGGCTTGGCGAATACATCGTGCAGGGTACCGTAACACCCGATAATTTTGTTGTGGATAAAGATTCTCTTACCATTACTTCCCGCCGTATCAATGAAAAATCCATCGAACTGATCCGCAAAGAAGGCGGCGATGTGGAAGAAAGAAAAGTGGAACCGGAACGTGCCAAAGCGCAGGTTATAAGCGATGAACAGATTGCCCAGCTGGCCGATTACGCGAAACGTATTGAAAAACATTACGGCTGCTATATGGATATGGAATGGGCTGTCGACCATAAAGACCGCCTTTGGATTCTCCAGGCACGCCCTGAAACAGTCTGGTCCAAGAAAAATAAAGAAAAGAAATCGGAGGAAGAAACAGTCATGACAACTGATCACAACGTACTTGTAAAAGGACTTCCCGCATCCCCGGGCATGGCGGCAGGCAAATGCCATGTCATCACCGATCCGAAAGACATTGATACCTTTAAAGAAGGGGAAGTTCTTGTCACCACCATGACGTCTCCCGACTGGGTACCCGCTATGAAGAAGGCAGTCGCTATCGTGACTGATGCCGGCGGTATGACCTGCCACGCTTCCATCGTATCCCGCGAATTGGGAATCCCCTGTGTTGTCGGGACCAAGAGCCGCAGTGTAGAAGCGACAGGCGTGCTGAAAACAGGACAGGATATTACCATTGATGCACGCAACGGCATTGTTTATGACGGCATTGTTGCCGATCTTGTGAAGAAAGGAACGCCCGCTGCCCAGGCGGCAGGGACGACGGCGGTAGCTGCCGAGTATTTCCCGCCTACAGGCACCCGTGTTCTCATGAACCTCGGCGATCCCGATCTGGCTGATAAATATGCGTCGCTTCCCTGTGACGGTATCGGACTCATGCGGGAAGAGTTCATCTGGACCACCTTTATTCATGAACATCCGCTGTACCTGATTGAAACAGGCCGTCCGGAAAAAGTGGTGGATATGCTTGCAGAAGGCATCAGCAAAGTATGCCGTGCTCTTGCTCCCCGTCCCGTTGTTCTCCGCTTCTCCGATTTCAAATCCGGTGAATACAGAAATCTCAAGGGCGGCGATAAGTACGAACCGGAAGAACCGGCTGATCTTCTCGGCTGGAGAGGTGCTTCCCGCTACTATGATCCGAAATACACCGATGCGTTCCGCCTGGAACTGAAAGCGGTCAGAAAAGTCCGTGAAGAATACGGCCTGAAAAATCTGAACTGCATGATTCCGTTCTGCCGCACCGTTGATGAAGCAGAAAAAGTAACGGCCATTATGAGAGAAGAAGGACTGGAACGCGGTCCGGACTTCAAACTTCTCCTTATGGCGGAAATTCCGGCCAATATTCTCCTGGCAGACCGTTTCAATAAATTTGTTGACGGCTATTCCATCGGTTCCAACGATTTAACAATGCTTATTCTGGGCTGCGACAGAAATAATGATACTGTAGCTTCTCTCTTCGATGAACGCAATCTGGCTATCAAGAGGGCTATCCGCCACCTGATCAAAGTGGCGCACAGAGACGGCAAGACCGTATCCATCTGCGGACAGGCGCCGTCCGTATATCCAGACTTTACGGAATTCCTAGTAAAGAGCGGAATTGACTATGTATCCGTCAACCCGGACATGGTGAAGAGTACCCGGTTGAATGTAGCCCGCATCGAGCAGCGTCTGATGCTGGATGCGGCGACGGGCAGAGGTGTCGTGGACCAGGAAGATTACGAACTTTGATTTTAAAATAATGGCAGAGGGCATGGGAAAGTTGACATGTCCTCCGCCACAGTTCCGCTTTGCGGAAGAAGGAGAGAAGGGAAATTATGCAGCTTACCGGCCGACAACAGGAAATCACGAGGATCGTTCGGGAAAACGGTCCTATCACAGGGGAAATGATCGCACAGCGTCTCCATGTGACGAGGAGCGCGCTGCGTGGAGATCTGGCGTTCTTCTTTCAGGAGAGGTAATCGCTGCCCGCCGTCGTCTTGGCTACTATTACCTTGGGGGCGGAGAAGATCCTGCGGCTGCTGAAATCCGTTCCTGCACGGCGGAAGACTGTATGTCCCGCCCGATACTTGTCGGAGCGGAATCCAATGCCTATGACGCGGCGGTTCTCCTGTTCACCGAAGATATCGGTACGCTTTTCGTGGGAAAGAAAGATGACATACAGGGCGTCGTTTCCAGGAAAGATCTTCTGAAAGCGGCCATGGGCCGTGATGATTTGGCAAAAGTGCCGATTTCCATGGTAATGACATCCCGCTCGAAAATGATTTATGCCGAACCGAAAGAGGATCTTGTATCCATCGCACAGAAGATGATGGATTATGAAGTCGATTGTCTTCCTGTAGGGACTTTTAAAAATGTGGGAAATGACAGGAAATTTGTTCTTATCGGGCGTGTATCGAAAACGAATATCACCCGTCTCTTTTTGGAACTGGGGAAAGGCGGCAGAAAATAATAAATGGCAAAACAACCGCAGGTTTATGTCGTTTCCGATTCTCTTGGAGAAACGGCGGAAAGTGTGGCTAAGGCGACCATCGGCCAGTATGACACAGATATTGAGATTCACCGTGTGCCCTTTATCCGTCATACGGATCAGATAGAAAAAATTATTGATGAAGCGGCACAGGCGGGGGCTGTGGTCTGTCACACACTGGTCAGTCCTGAACTCCGTGCCGACTTTGAACGGATAGCCCATGAAAAAAATGTCCGTTATGTGGATATCTTAGGTCCTATGATGAATATGGTGACTGATGTGGCAGGGGTGCAGCCCCGCATGAAACCGGGAATCATCCACCGTCTTGATGAAGAGTATTTCAAAAAAGTGGAAGCCATCGAATTTGCCGTCCGCTATGATGACGGAAAAAATCCGGCAGGCTTCGCAAAGGCGGACATGGTTCTTATCGGTGTGTCCCGCACATCAAAGACGCCGCTGTCCATGTATATGGCGCACAAAAAGTACAAGGTGGCAAACCTGCCCCTTGTGCCGGAAGTGCAGATACCGGAAGAAATATTCCAGGTGCCTCCCTATCGTCTGATCGGCCTCATTATTGACCCTTACAAACTGAACGGAATCAGAAGAGAACGAATGAAAGCGCTCGGATTTTCAGGAACGGCAAATTACACTGATATCGAGCGCATTGAAGATGAGCTGGCTTATGCCAAAGAAGTCATGCATCAGCTTCACTGCACCGTCCTTGATGTATCAAATAAAGCCATTGAAGAGACGGCAAGCCGCATCATGTCCATTATTGAGCGAAATAAGGAACTATACGGCGACAAATATTGACAGATGATGAAATCTCCCGAAGGAAACTTCAGGGGATTTTTTTGTGCTGGAATGATTTTATGAATACATTTGCGGTAGCACTGTTCATCACCACGGCAATAGATCCTTCACGTTCGTTCAGGATGACGATTAACGTTTTTCTCATTATGAAGCCTTAACGTGTCTTATACAAGGATCATGGAGCCGGCCGTCAGAAGGAGCTGCTGGCGCACGCAGTGTGCGATTGAGGATACTCGCTTGTCGTAATGATTTAAATCGTAAAAGAATAGTTAGCTTGCAGCTGATAGCTTTTATCTTCTTACCGCTTTCCTCACCACGGGTGCAGATCCTTCACATTCGTTCAGGATGACGCTTTACTGTTAGTGTCATTATGATGCTTTCCGCTCCCCATCGTTAGTAACGCTTTCCCCCAATCGTCATTCAGAACGGGGGTGGGAAAATGGGTAAGCAGAACGGTGACACGGAGTGAAGAATCTATTACACTGATGACACTGTGCGGTTTCTTTTCTGTTTATCACAAAATTACTTTTACCGTTTTTCTCACCACGGGTACAGCTCCTTCGCATTTGTTCAGGATGACATCTCACCTTAATCGTCATCTTCATAACTAATCCTTTGCCAATACCCCGAATGACGTTTTCCGTTTCTTGCTACTATGGCGCTTACCGTTACTCATCATTTAGAATATATGATAAAAATTTACTGCGGAAACAATAAAAGAAAACCACCTTTTATTTGAAAACAATTAGAAAATATGATATGCTATAGAACAAATTGAAATTTATTCGCAGATTAAGCGGATGCTGAATCGGTAAGGATGGAATTTACATGAGAAGCAAACGAATGCGGCGAAGCATCATCAGACGTGTTTTGCAATTTATCCCTGTACTGCTGGGGATTACTTTTCTTGCGTTCCTTTTAATCTATTTATCGCCAAGCGATCCCGTGAGCGTGCGTATGTCGGCAGGCGGCATTTCCGTCAGTCCTGAAATCATGGAGTCCATGCGCAGATCCATGGGCCTTGACCGTCCGCTTCTTGTACAGTATGGCGACTGGCTGTGGAATATTCTTCACGGAAATATGGGAAAATCATATATTACTGACGCTGACGTGCTGGATCAGATTTTGAAAGCGCTGCCTTATACATTAAAAATGGCGGGCGCTTCTCTTTTGCTGACCCTCTGCATTTCGATTCCCGTAGGGATACTCACGGCGGCCATGCAGAACAGCAAGTTTGATTATGTGGTCCGTGTCATGGCGTTTGTGGGAAATGCTCTTCCCAACTTTATCATCGCCCTTTGCCTCATGTTTATTTTTTCCTACCGTCTCGGGTGGATTCCTGTGCTGGCGACGACAAAGCCTATAGGCCTTATCCTTCCTGCGCTTACGCTGGCGCTGGTCATGTCGTCCCGTTATATCCGGCAGATTCGTGCCGCCATGCTTGATGAGCTGGGCAAGGGGTATGTGGTGGGACTTCGTTCCCGCGGACTTTCCGAAACGACCATTTTGTATAAGAATGTATTGAAAAATATTATGGTAACGGTGATTACGCTTACCGGTATTTCTCTCGGCTCTCTTCTGGGCGGAACGGTCATCGTGGAAACCGTTTTCACCTGGCCCGGTCTCGGCAGCCTTATTATGGAAGGGATCAGCCAGCGAGACTATCCTGTGGTACAGGCGGTCATCGTATGGATGGCATCTGCTTTCATGGTGGTCAATCTGCTCACCGATATTTCTTATACTGTTTTTAATCCGAAAATTAAAGATATATAGGAGGACCTATGGATCTTTCAGCAAAACGGATTTCGAAAAGTATGTGGTGTCTTCTTGGCATCATCCTGTTTATCATTCTTTTTAGTTTGATTTCGCCGTACCTGGCACCTAATGATCCCTATCTGACCCATTCCGACAATATCCTTGCCGCGCCGGATATGAATCATTTATTCGGTACTGACAATCATGGGCGCGATGTGCTTTCCCGCGTGATGGTGGGCAGCCGCAGTTCCATCTTTGCCGCATTTGCCATCATCGCCTGTGCAGGGACTTTGGGAAGTTTTGTGGGTCTTATGGGCGGTTATTTCGGCGGGAAGGTGGATGCCTGTCTTATGCGGGTGACCGATATATTTCTCGCATTTCCCGATATCCTTCTGGCAATTGCCGTAGCGGGCATTTTAGGCGGCAGTCTTTTGAATGCCATGTTCGCCCTCGTGCTGACGGCGTGGACGCAATATGCCCGGCTGGCACGGAGTTCGACTATTGCTATTAAAGAAGAAACATTTATCCATGCCGCCCGCCTTGGCGGGTGCAGTGACAGGGAGATCATATTTCTCCACATTCTGCCGAATATCGCGGGACCGCTTATCGTGACCGCGACGCTCCATGTAAGCGGTATGATGATGGGGCTCGCCGGGCTGTCATTTCTCGGACTCGGGGTGCAGGTACCGGAAGCGGAGTGGGGATCCATGATCAGCGAAGGACGCTATTGTCTTCAGAATGCGCCGTGGGTGGCTCTCGCACCGAGTGCCGTCATGGTTTCCGTTATGCTTGTTTTTAATTTATTCGGTGACCAGGTCAGAGATTTACTGGATCCGAAAAATGAAAAATAATTATATTTTTTAGGAGGAAAAAACATGAAAAAGAGATGGATTGCTGCAGGATTGGCAGCGGTAACGGCCTGTTCCGTTTTTATCAGCGG
>ERZ779654.560-NODE-560-length-22575-cov-2.195826_pt1 | contig 22575 bp, 12 predicted proteins | sample MGYA00511075_ERZ779654 | MGnify/ENA primary metagenome ERZ779654 (study PRJEB29588, sample SAMEA2155636) | human gut metagenome | biome: human gut; feature: human-associated habitat; material: faeces | place: Denmark | collected 2008/2010 ...
TTTCGTTAAAATCATATTTTTTTACCCCATGTTCATCCGTTACTTCTTAGGTAACAGACAATACATACACGAAACGCATACTACAGTGAAAATAGAAATCACATACATGACAAAGGCGTAGAAAATGGAAAAGCCTAATATTCAATAAGAAAACTATTGAATTAGGCAATGAAAAAGTATAGAGCATGGAAATAAGATTATTTCATGTTCAGATAGTTTTTTGCTCTATGTTTCAGATAAAACGAAAAAAAGTGGAAGAATATTTGCTTACTATTCGTGTTTTTGTCTATCTTTGCGTCAAATTTAAGTTCTGTTACCTAAGAAGTAACACACATATTTTACTTCTGATTATCAATATTTTATATATCTACCATCTGTCTACACAACAGTTTCTCACGTAAGATAAATTCCCTTTATTCACCTCCGTACGTTCTTTAAGTCCGAAGCCTTTCAAATAGATTTGTGTGGTTTTTATAGATTTGTGTCCCAATGATTCACTAATCATTTCAATCGATACTCCCCGATACTTCGCTGTCGTTGCCCAAGAATGGCGAAGTGTGTAAGAAGTGACAGGAGACTTCAAACGTAAAGCTCTCGCTAAGTCCTTTAAACGGTTGTTGAATCGACGGAGGGCAGACTGGTATTCCCGATAAGCCCTTTCATCCGTCCGTTTCTTATCACTACTAAGAATATCAAACAGATAATCCGGAGAATCAGGATGAGAATCCTGGTTACTACGAAGCCGGTTAATCATTTCCTTTGCAGTATCAAGTATTTCCACACTCATCGGAGTTTTAGTCTTGATACGGTTATACCGTAACACATTCTGATCTAAAGCAGATTTCTCCAGATGAGCTAAATCCGCGAATGACATTCCACAGAATTGAAACATCAAGGCAGCAATAGCCTGCGTACGACGCAAACGCTCCGATTTGGGATCCTCATACAGAAGTCTACGTAATTCACCGATAGGCAAAGCTTTCTTTTGGCGAACATCTACTCCCGTATAAACATCATGAAACAACCGAGGCACATAAGGTGCACTACCTGCTTCCACTCCTCGATTATAAATACAACGAAGCATACGCATATACGTAGAAATCGTATTAGGCTTCAAGCCACACTCATAAAGGTACTGCCCGTAACGTCGTAAACGCTCACGGGTGACCTGTCTGAACGACACATTGGACGTGCCACAAAATTTGCTAAAAGAGAAGATAGCATTCTTATAGACATGCGCTGTAGAATGCCTTCCTCCCTTTCGCAAACGACCGATGTAGAACTCTGCACATCGGCTAAACCCATTTTTGTTCATCATTTGCATCACTAGTTATTTTATATATGCCATTTGGCAAGCGGCAAAAAAACAAATCTTTTTGCATACCTGACACGTACTTACTAGATGCAGTCCTATTTTTTATCATTTTTAACTTTATTACAATCAGCAAATTATGACAGTAAAAATGGTATCACTATCATTGCTGCGCTGACAAATAAACGGTAAAAGAACTAAAAAAATATCCGGATGCGCACAAAAAGAACATCCGGATATCACTCTCTTTTTACCTTCTGACTAATTACCTTTCTGAATAGTTTGCCAGATTGTAACATACCGGCTTAGTGCTATTACCTACACGGTAAATACCGAACTTGAAGTAATAACCATCATCGTCGTTACGTCCAATCATGATTTTTTCATTGTCTACAATGTGTTTACTAACCTTTTTCCCCTTTTCCTGATAGTCCATCTGCACATCGAGCATACCCGGTTTTACAATCGTTTCCGCCTCTTTGCCATAGACTGTCCAATCGATATGAATACGGAATGTAATCCAACAATCTTTCGGAAAATCGGCGAAAGGCATTTTGTAAGCAATGGTCGATGCTTTATAGTCTGATGTCACAGGTTTCATAACCGGTGTCTTTTCCGGATTTGCGTTGCAACGGTCGTCTTTATCAGTCAGCCATTTACGGTCGGAATTTGCTTTGATGTAAAACCATCCGCCTGAAAATCCGAATGCCAATGGAGGATAGCCACCTTGTTCCACCAGCCATCCGTTGGCCTTTCCGGCTTGATAAACGGGATTGCCTTGTTTGTCTTTCACCGGATTACCTTGCTTGTCCAGCTTGGGTTTCTTTTCGTATCCCATGTTTTTCTTAAAAATAGTAGTCTTGTCCAGTTCCATGAACTCATCAGCTGTCAGTTTCTTCACTTCACCCTGTGGAGTCTGTACCAAAGTACGATCCGGCATTCCATGCCATTGAGCAAAAATGGTGGAAACATCACTGCCTAATGTAGAAGGGATATATACCGAAAACTCATAATCGCGGGAAGCACCTTGCGGACAAATACCTTTTCCATGATGATATACAGTTTTCATTATTTGTGCTTTCTTATATGTATCGGCTGGTTTGCCTTTGAAATCATCGGAAGTTGCATAACAATAAGAAAATTCCGCACGCCCTTTTGTTTCCCCTTTGGCATATCCTGACAGGGTGTTATCATCTTCCTTCAATTCGAAACGATAGGAAGGCTTACCGTTGAACATACGTGTGAAGTCGCGTTGAATTGCATGAGGCTTTTTAGTCCCTACTGCTACCCAGCAATCGTCTATAATTTGATTGACGCGTGCCGAATCCGCCTGCACGTTTACCCGTTCCGTAAGCGGAACCAACGTTTGTGTATCTTGGGGTTGAGCGGTCAGTGCCGTACATCCTACTGCTACCACACAGATAGCAAAAATGTTTTTCTTCATTCTATTCGGTATTAAGTTTGTTGACGGTGCAAAAATACGAAAGGCAACCTCATTGGCTGCCTTTCTTTTGTCTCAAATGTTTTCACATTTGTGTAATTTTACTGTCAACACCCGCCTACAAGCTTAATTAGGTGCTTCATCGTCATAATCTTCTTCAAGCATATCCACTTTCCGTATGCTCATTTTTCCATCAGCGGTAATCGTTATGGAAAGCGGCATATACAAATCTGTCTGCGGATAACAAACACTCGCTGCATACACAATTCCCTGCGGAGTAGTCTTGTCATATACAATACCTTCCAATATAGACTTAGATAGGAAGTTCGCATCGACTACCGATGAAAAATCATTCTTGGTAAAGGTCTTGTTCAACACGGTTTCGTTACCACGCGTCAGGTGCAACACTATTTTATTGTCGACATAGGTATCTCCCAGCTCGTTTGTCACATGGGGCAGATTTTCATCCGGAGTACGCGAAACGAGGGAATGATAATCTTTCCCCTTAAATTTAAAGTCGGTTTCGCTCTTAGACGTCTGCATACGCTGCAATCCGTGAGCATCCACACTGTCTATCATCGCCAATGTCGACGTATTATCTGAAGATCCTTTTTTACCGCCACATGCACTCACAGCCACTGCCAACGGCAATAAAAGCCAATAAATTAGTTTTCTCATACGTAAGTTTTCTGTTTATAAATAGATAGCAAAGGAACAAAAAGAGCGGGATATTTACAAGTGTAACCGACATTTTTCCTACATTTGCAGGAAAGAAGGAATACTTTTACAACAATTACAGATTTAAAAACCTGCAAACCTAACACCATGCGCGAACGAATGACAACAATTCTTTTTCTCATCCTTGCCTACTGTAGCAGTGGCAATGTGTATGGGCAAAAAGTAAATTATCAGCAATTCGACAACATCTATCTCGGGGCCGAAGCTTCGGTGATTAGTTGCTTCCTGCAAGATAGCGAGGGACTAATATGGGTAGGTTCCAACAAGGGTTTATTCAGTTATGACGGTTATTCCACACAACAGCATTTCACGTATGGAGAACGTACTAACACACGTATCTACTGCGGTATTATAGCAGATAACACCTATTTATATCTGGGAACAGATAACGGGATTCTTGTTTATAACTATCGAACAGACAAATATGAGCAACCGGATACTGATTTCCCAACGGATGTCCGTACCATGGTACTTCAGGGAGATACATTGTGGATAGGTTCGTTGAACGGATTATATACTTATCAGTTAAAAAGCCGTCAACTGAATCATTTCGACAGCAAACAGACCGGATTGCCTCATAACACCATCTATTCCATCATTCATACAAAAGATAATCAAATTTATATAGGTACTTACAACGGATTATGCCGCTATGTACAGGCAAGTGGAAAATTTGAAAACATCCTTTTGCCCGTTAACCGGGGAGGCAGCAATTTGTTTGTCAATTCTCTGTTGGAAGATGCCGCCCGACAATGTATCTGGATCGGGATGGAAGGTTATCTCTTCCAATACAATCCCACTATAGGAGAGATGAAGGCGATAGAGGTATTTCATAACAACTCCATCAAATCACTGGCACTGGACGGAGATGAAAATTTGCTGGCAGGTACAGACAACGGACTTTATGTGTACCAGAATGACAAAGAACCTTTGCAGCATATCATTCACGATTCACGCAATATCCAGTCACTAACCAACAATATTATCTGGAACATATTCTCGGATCAGGAACATAATATCTGGCTGGGAACAGATTATGGCATTTCCCTATCACGCTATAACAGTGCGCTGCAATTTGTACCGATTTCTCAAATCACAGGCACAGGAGACGGAAATCAGTTCTATTCCCTGTTCCGGGATTCTAAAGGATTCTATTGGTTCGGAGGTACAAACGGAGTGATCCGGTTCACCCATCCTGCAGGCAATAAACACGATGCTATCTGGTATAGAATGGGGGATAAAAACTATCCGTTATCCCACAACCGGATACGGCACATCTACGAGGATAGAGAACAGCAGTTATGGATAGCCACAGACGGAAGTATCAACCGCTATGACTATAATACCCATCAATTTGTACACTACAACATCGTAGACAGTACAGGAACTTATAATACCAACTGGGCTTATTACCTGTTTGAAGATACTGACGGGAAGCTTTGGATCGCCACCTGTCTCGGAGGTATCTTTGTTGTGGACAAACATAAACTGATACAATCTGCCGGAAGATCGTATGTAGCCGATCAAAATTATTCCATCCATAATGGGCTGTCGGGGATGTTCATTAATCAGATTGTCCCTGATGCGGAAGGTAATGTATGGGTATTGTTATACAACAGCAAAGGGATAGACAAAATCAATGCCCGTACGCGACAAGTGACAAAGCTGTTTGCCGATGAATTAAGTGGCGAGAAGAGCCCGAACTACCTTTTACGGGATGAAGACGGCATGCTTTGGGTAGGATTTCACGGAGGAGTGATGCGTATCAATCCCAAAGACTCGAGTCAGCAAAGTATCTCTTTCGGCAATTTCAGCAATAACGAGATTCTGTCTATGACCTCTGTAAAAGAACATATCTGGATTTCCACCACTAACGGACTCTGGATCATCGACCGGAGAACAATGGATGCCCGCCAGCAAAGCCTGACGGATAAACGTTTCACCAGTCTCATGTTTGATCCGGAAGATGGAAATATCTATCTGGGAGGTGCAGACGGGTTCGGCATATCCCGTCCCGAAATACAAGCCATGAGTCAGCCGGAACACTCCATTTTACTGACTGCCTTATATATCAACAATCAACTGATGTCTCCGCATACCGAAGAGGATATTCCCAACATCCGCTATACCGATGCTATCGAACTAAAATACGACCAGAACAACCTGGCTTTCGAACTTTCAGACCTCCCCTACTCGCTGGAAGAAAAACATGAATTCGTCTACCGGCTGGAAGGTATGGACAAAGAATGGAATTTCCTGCAATCCAACACGAATCGCATTACGTACAGTAATCTGGGTTATGGGGATTATCAGCTGGTAATCAGCAAAGTAGAAAAGAGCGGTTCTCCTTCCGAGCATCCATATATCCTGAATATTAAAATTCTCCCTCCATGGTATTACACACTTTGGGCAAAGATAGTCTACATTCTTTTATTCTTGAGCCTCATTGCCTGGGTTATCAACTTTTTTCGTGTCAAGAACCGTCTGAAAATGGAACGGATGGAAAAAGAGAAGATTCTGGAGCAATCACGCCAGAAAATGGCTTTCTTTACCAATTTGTCTAATGAATTAAAGACACCACTTAGCCGGATTATCGCTCCTGTCAGCCAATTGCTCCCCGTTGCAGAAGAAGTGCATGAGAAACAGACACTGGAGGAGGTGCAACGTAATGCAATGAAAATAAACTCATTGATTCATCAGGTATTAAACTTCAACCGGATAGAGGATAATAAAGATTCACTGCTGATTTTGTCGCGCATCGAACTTGTGTCATTCAGCCGTAGCCTGTTTTCCGTCTATGAGGAAAACAAACAGCTCACATTCCATTTCGAGACGAATAAAGCCAAGATTTATGCTGATATGGATGCCATCAAACTTGGAGTGATTTTAGATAATCTGCTTTCAAATGCCGTCAAATTCACCCCGGATGGTGGAAGTGTCTGCCTGTCTCTTTTCTATCGTGAAGAAACGGGATTGTTGGATATCTGTGTTTCAGATACAGGAAGCGGAATCCCGCAACAAGATATTCCATATATCTTCCAGCGCTTTTTCCAGTCTCCACATTCCGGCAATAAGGAAGGTACGGGTATCGGACTTTATCTGGTCAAGACTTATACGGAACTTCATGGCGGTCACATTAACGGAGTCACCTCGAACGAAGGAAAAGGAACTTCCATTGGCCTGAATATCCCTGTCATCGCCGTAGAGAAAGAAGAGATTCCGGCGACACAGGTGAAAAAGCAGTTGGAATCGTTGCCTGTTCTTAAACCAATCGAAGCAGAATCTCAAGATGAGAAATTTCTGTCGAACATTATCCGCCTGATTGAGGACCATCTTTCTGAATCGGAATTGAATGTGAACGCACTTTGTGAATTATCCGGTATCAGCAATAAGCAGATTTACCGAAAAATCAAACAGCTGACCGGAATGTCTCCAGTGGAATACATCAAATCGATCCGGATGAAAAAGGCGGCCATGTTGTTGCAACAAAAGAAATTTACCGTTGCCGAAGTGATGTACATGGTAGGCTTTTCCAATCACTCTTACTTCTCCAAATGTTTTCAGGCAGAATTCGGAAAAACGCCACGCCAGTACCTTAATGAAGACCTGTAGAGGCATTTTGGGGTATTTCGTCCTATTTTTATCCTTATATGTCCAATCTGTGCTTTTATTGAAATGACCAATAAATTACTTTTGTTGCTGTCAATAAACCGATAAATTTGATAGCATGAAAAGACTATTGATCCTTACCTTTATTTGTTTGATATCTGCCTTTGTCAAAGTGCAAGGCAAATCATCCTCTACACCTATTATATATATAGATGGAAATGGGGTGATGCGTTGGAGTGACACCCGCCGGGAGGCTTCCTTTTTCGGTGTTAATTATACGCTGCCTTTCGCCCATGCTTACCGTGCCATTGGATATTTGGAACTGGACCGCAAAGCTGCTATAGACAAAGATGTATATCATATCTCCCGTCTGGGACTGAATGCTTACCGTATTCATTTATGGGATGTGGAACTGACAGACGGACAGGGAAATCTCCTCGAAAACGAGCATCTCGACTTGATGGACTACCTGATTGCCAAACTCAAAGAACGCAATATTCATATTGTGATTACCGCGCAGACCAACTTCGGGAACGGATATCCCGAACGAAACATACAGACGGGCGGCTTCTCCTATAAATATGATAAATGCGATATGCACTCCCACCCGGAAGCTATCGCTGCACAAGAAACCTATCTTCATGGTTTGGTGAAGCACGTCAATCCATATACGGGGTTAGCTTATAAAGACGATCCCTCCATTGTTGGATTCGAAATCAATAATGAACCTTGTCATTCCGGTACGAAGGAAGAGGTAAAAGCCTATATTAACCGGATGCTGAAAGCGATCAATAAAACAGGAAACCGCAAACCTGTATTCTATAATGTAAGCCACAACGGATATGTAGTAGAGGCTTATTACGAAACTGCCATTCAGGGAACTACTTATCAATGGTATCCCATCGGACTGGTATCCGGACAGACACAGCAGGGAAATTTCCTTCCCTATATAGACCGCTATGATATTCCCTTTTCCGATAAAGTGAAAGGATTCGATAAGAAAACACGGATGGTATATGAGTTCGATCCGGCAGATATCATGTATTCTTATATGTATCCGGCCATGGTACGCACTTTCCGTACAGCAGGTTTTCAATGGATTACCCAGTTTGCGTATGATCCGATGGATATTGCTTATGCCAATACGGAATATCAGACTCATTTCTTGAATCTTGCCTATACGCCTCATAAAGCTATCAGTATGAAGATAGCCGCCGAAGCTGCACGCAGTCTGAAAAGAGGTGAATCATACGGCAGTTATCCACAGAACACTTTATTTGGTGACGGTTTTCGTGTCAGTTATACAGAGGACTTGAGCGAATTAAATAATGGAAAGAAATTCTATTATTCCAATCATACCAACACCCAGCCCAAAGATGCGTCACAACTTGTTTCCATTGCCGGTTGTGGCAGTTCTCCGATTATTCGTTATGAGGGAACAGGTACTTATTTCATGGATTGCCTCGAACCGGGAGTCTGGAGACTGGAAGTGATGCCGGACGCGGTAGTGGTGAACGATCCGTTTGCCAAACCGTCACTCGATAAAGAAGTGGTTACCATTGCTTATGGTGCTTGGGACATGGCTCTTCAAATACCTGATTTAGGGATGGAATTTACCTTTACGGCCCTCAATCAAGGAAATCAGCAGAAAGGAGATGTGACAGACGGGATTATCCGCGGACTTTGTCCGGGTACCTATCTGCTGAAACGTAAAAACTGTACGCCCAAACAGAACTGGCAGGCAAACTCTCAATGGAATTCCATCCGCATCGGAGAGTATGTGGCTCCTGCTCCACGTGTGACGGATTATAAAGTCGTTCATACTCCATCGGCAACCACTGAAGCAAATAAAGATTTGACGATTAGTGCACAGGTGGTAGGAACCGAATTCCCGGATTCTGTGATTATCTACACCGATAAGATATCTTTTTGGAATGAGCACAATCCATATATCAAGATGAAACGTACAGGCGGATATACCTATCAAGCAACGATACCCGCTACAGAAATAAAGGATGATTGTTTCAGGTATAACATCATCGTATGCCGGGGCAACAGCACTCGCACTTATCCCACAGGAAATTCCGGTTACAGGAATTCATCATCGGGAATAAAGGAAAATCCACTGGACTGGAATTATACTTCCGGAGCCTATTGGACTACTCGTGTTGTTGCCCCAGATAGTGCGATACCACTATTGACTATTACGGACGCAGATAGCCGGATAGAAGCATACACGCTTCCCGAATGGAATGATCTCCAACGTACTTTGGTTGATTCTTCTCCGGTGGAAAAACCTTTGCTCCGGTTCCGGTTTACTCCTAAAGGAGAAAATCCGCACTATTTCCTCCGCACGTTCGTAAAGAACCTGATTGAAGAAAGAAAAGAAAGAGTAAAGGGTTGTAGCGTTCTCTGTATCCGGGTAAATCGCACGAAAGCACTTCCGGAAGGACTCAGTGCCGGTTTCGTAACGTCAGACGGATATACTTATAAAAGCCCTTGTCCTGCTCCATCATCGGAGGGAATCATACGGATACCGTTGAAAGATTTACGCCAGACAGACACGGTACTGCTGCCGATAGCTTATCCGACATTCTTGAAACAGTATTTCCATCCGGAAACGGAAATCGCTTTTCTACCGGAAAAGATTGAGAAGCTGGAGCTATCAATGTCAGGAAACAAGAAAGAGTTAGTTGAGATTGAACTAGGAAATATCTGGCTGGAATAATCGTTCTTAAAGTTCCCCGTTGTCGAAGCCTTTGTTCCTCGGTGAGGAAAGGGTCGTTCATCGGTGAGGAACAAATCTTTCGTCTGAACCACGTCTGAAGCCTTCTGAAAGGGGGTAGCAAACGGAAGGGACAGAAAGAGAAAAGCCGCTGATTTTTAAATAAAAAGTAAAAATAAATCTATTATCAATAACACAGTAATTATGAACAGGAATATCTTAAATCTACGCCATCTGACTGTACTACTTATGTTGTGTACAGCCTTTTTAGGAGGCATCATTCCTGCCTTCGCCCAACAAGGAGGCAAGAAAATCACCGGACAAGTGATTGACGAGAACAAGGAACCGATGATCGGAGTAAGTATCCTCATTGTCGGTACTTCTACCGGAACAGTGACCGATTTCGACGGTAATTATACACTCAATGTGCCACAGGGCAGCAAAGAGTTGCAATTCTCTTATGTAGGATATGAAACAAAGGTAGTACCAGTTCCTGCCAACAGTACTACTTTGAATGTCCAGTTGAGAAGTGATTCACAGGTATTGAGCGACGTTGTAGTAATCGGCTATGGTACGCAGCGTAAAAGTGACCTGACAGGTTCGGTAACTAACGTCAGCAGCAAGGACTTCAACATGGGATTGGTCAGCTCTCCCGAGCAACTGATTAATGGTAAGATTTCCGGTGTGCAAATCATGTCCAACAGTGGTTCTCCCACTGCGGGAAGCACGATCCGTGTGCGTGGTGGTGCTTCACTGAACGCTAGTAATGACCCTTTGATCGTACTGGACGGCGTTCCTTTGGAACAGGGAGGCATCAGCGGTAATGACGGGAATTTCCTTAGCCTCATCAACCCGAACGATATTGAAAGTATGACCATTCTGAAAGATGCTTCTTCGACTGCCATTTACGGTTCGCGTGCATCCAACGGGGTTATTCTGATTACTACCAAGAAAGGTAGTTCGGATAAACTGAAATTTACTTTCAGTACGACCAACTCTGTACAAACCCGTACCAAATTGGCAGATATGTTGAGTTACGATGAATTTGTCAATACCATCCAAAGCAAAGGAACCGATGCGCAACGGGCGTTACTCGGCACGGCACACACGGATTGGAACGATGAAATCTATCAGAATGCATTCGGTACGGACAATAATCTAAGTGTTGCTGGAAAGATTACCAAAAACTTACCTTTCCGTGCATCTATCGGTTACTACAACCAGAGTGGTTTATTACGTACTGACAACGCGGAGCGTTACACCGGAAGCATCACACTGAATCCGTCTTTCTTTAAAGACCACTTAAAACTGAATATCAATGCTAAAGGTTCTATCAATAAGAACACATTTGCCAATACAAGTGCCATTTGGGCTGCTTCGACCATGAATCCTACCATTCCAGTATATTCGGGTCTAGACACATTCGGCGGATATACGGAAGCAATTGACAACACCGGTGCTCCTGTGAACGGAGCAGTCATGAATCCGGTGGGACTTCTCAATATGAATGACTCACAAAGTACAGTAAAACGTTTTATCGGAAACATTGATGCAGACTATCGTCTTCACTTTTTCCCCGATTTGAAGTTGCATGCTACGTTAGGTTATGACTATGCACAAGGTAAAGGAAGTGTATATGTTCCGGCAGAAGCTGCACAGAATTACACCACTTCCGGTTTGGATTACAGCTATGGCCCACAGAAAAAAGAAAACCGTCTGTTGACTCTGTATGCCAACTACAACAAATTGGTGGAATCCATTAAGAGTAGTTTTGATGTTACAGCCGGTTACGATTATCAGTACTGGAAATCCACGACTCCGCTTTACAGCGAAATGAACACGTTGGGAGAAATACAGAAAACATCGAAAGCCTCTGACGAACGCCATGTATTACTCTCTTATTATGGCCGTTTGAACTACTCGTTCAACTCCCGCTATATGCTGACTACTACTGTACGTCGCGATGCCACTTCGCGCTTCGCTAAAAATGTACGTTGGGGTACGTTCCCGTCAGTAGCATTAGGATGGAGAGTGACAGAAGAATCATTCCTGAAAGACAATAAAGTCATCAGTACGCTGAAAGTGCGTGCCAGTTATGGTGTCACCGGGCAGCAAGACGGTATAGGCAATTACAACTACCTCCCTATCTATACGATCAGTCAAAGTGGTGCCGGCTCTCTTATCGGTGGCACTCCGACTCCTACTTACCGCCCCAAAGCGTATGTACCCAACCTGAAATGGGAAACAACCACTTCATGGAATGTGGGTTTTGACTTCGGTTTTCTCAAAGACCGCATCACCGGTAGTTTCGACTACTACACCCGTCAGACCAAAGACCTGATTGCCACCGTACCTGCTGCTGCCGGTACTACATTCGATCGTAACATCACGACCAATGTCGGAAATGTAGACAGTCAGGGTGTGGAATTCAGTCTGAACGCAACGCCCATACAGACCAAGGACTGGAACTGGGATTTGAGTTTCAACATGACATGGCAGAAGATGAAAGTGAAAAACTTATCACTGACAGCCGGTACGCCTGCCACCAACACTTCTGTAGGTCCGTATATCGACAGTTATCAGGTACAGACATTGAGCGAGGGATATGCTCCTTATATGTTCTACGTTTACCACCAACTGTATGATGAAAAAACCGGCAAACCGGTAGAGGGAGCTTACGTAGACCTCGACGGGGACGGACAAATCAACTCGAACGACTTGTACCGCTACCACTCTCCGGCTCCCGACTATATCCTCGGTTTCAGTACCTCATTGCGTTACAAGAAGTGGACATTGAGCACCAGCCTGCGTGCCAATATCGGAAACTATGTCTATAACGCGATGGCTATGAACAGCGGTGCCTGGGAAACTGTCAGCTACAACTCTTACCAGCTGAACAACCTGTCATCAACCTACCTGAAAACAGGATTCCAGACACGTCAATACCTCTCTGACTACTATGTAGAGAATGCTTCTTTCCTGAAAATGGATAATCTCTCATTGGGTTACAACTTCGGCACTATTTATAAAGGATGCAGTCTGAATGTGAGTGCCATGGTGCAAAATGTATTCTGTATCACCAAATACAGCGGCGTTGACCCGGAAATTCCCGACGGTGTGGATAATTCGTTTTATCCACGCCCACGTACTTTCTCTCTCAACATAGGTATTAACTTCTAATTACTAAAAGCATCGATTATGAAAAAGATATTTTATACAGCCCTTTATTTTTGCAGCGCACTCCTGATGAGTTCCTGCATAGGCGACTTGGACCAATATCCACACGAAGAAGAAACATCTTCTACCATATATACCAGTGCTGCAAACTATAAAGCCGTTCTGGGAAAAATCTATGCAGCCATGGTGACCACCGGACAGGAAAAGAATGGTGACAACGATTTGAGTAGTAACAGCGGACAGGATTATATGCGCTGTTTCTTCAACTTGCAGGAATGTGGAACGGATGAAGTGGCTTCTACCTGGCTGTCCGGTGACAACGTGACGGGACTGACGTATTTGAGTTGGGACGCTAACGATCCTTGGGTATCGGATATGTATTACCGTATCTATTATAACATTGCTTTATGTAATGAGTTTCTCCGCAATGCCACCGATGAAAAGATAGCACAGTTCACGGACCAGGAGCAGACTGAAATTCGCATTTATCGTGCCGAAGCCCGTTTCATGCGTGCCTTATTCTACTATCACGCACTCGATCTATTCCGCAATATCCCGTTTGTGACGGAAAATGACCCGCTAGTCGGATATCTGCCTCCCCGCTATACAGCCCAACAGATTTTCGATTATATTGAAAGTGAACTGAATGACATTAAAGATGAAATGCTAAATAAAGCGAACTGTCCTTACGGACGCGCTTCCCAAGGAGCTGCATATACATTACTTGCCAAATTATATCTGAATGCGGAAGTTTATACCCAGACTTCCAAATACAACGAATGTATCAAAGCCTGTAAAAAGGTTATCGAACAGGGTTATCAACTGGAAAGCGATTATTACAAGCTGTTTAATGCCGACAATGACAAACGTACGAACGAAATAATCTTCACCCTCCCGGTAGACGCAACCAATCTCGTGTCATGGGGATCATCCACTTACATTGTTTGTGGCGCAGTGAGCAACACGTCCGAAAAACAGATACCGGAAGATTACGGTGTAAAATCAGGATGGGGTATGTTCCGTGTACGCGGAGAAATTCCTCAACTTTTCTCTGGTAACGAAGAAGCCGACCAGCGATATATGTTCTTTACCGACGGACAAACCCGGGACCTGGAAAAGATAGATGACCAAAGCAATGGCTATTTCGTAGAAAAATGGACTAACCTGACTGATGCCGGACAGACTGCTTCCAACACCGCAGACGGTGGTGTAAATACAGATTATCCCCTATTCCGTCTGGCCGATGTATATTTAATGATGGCAGAAGCTGTGGTACGTGGAGGAACGGAAGCAACTCTGGCAAATGTACTGCCTTATATCAATGAGCTACAGGAACGTGCTTTCGGCGACAACACTCATAACAAAAGCGAGTCTGAAATCAACGAACTGTTTATCATCAACGAACGTGCCCGTGAACTGTATTGGGAGGGGTATCGCCGTACGGACTTGATCCGCTTCAATCAATTTACAACCAACAGCTATGTATGGCAATGGAAAGGTGGCGTAAAAGACGGTAAGGCAGTAGAGAGCAAATACAATATCTATCCGATACCTGCTACCGAACTGACGGCCAATCCAAACTTATACAATGAAAACTATTAATCATATTAATACGGAACAACGATATGAAAAAACTAAATAATCTATTCACTTTACTTTCCGCTCTCCTATTACTAGGTGCTTGCGAGAAAGATGGGGATACCTATTTTCTCTCCAGCCCGGAAGAGAACGAATTGATAGCTTCTGCCAGTTCTGTCGTACTGACAAAGGAGACAGCTAAGTTTTATGCTCTGTCGCTTGCCTGGACTGACCAGACGCTGCAAGTGAGCGATTCAAGATACCAGCCTACCACCGGTGTACAAACTTCCGTACAGGTTTCACGCACGGAAGATTTCTCCGGGCAGATTCTGGAAACGACCGAAAGTGGAGTATCAAAGACGTACTCTGTCTCCGCCTTAAATATCGTCGCTTATCAGTTGAAAGCTACTCCCGAAGAAGAAGCACCGCTCTATTTCCGGCTTGCCGGAAGAAACGGAAGTAACATCGCTCCTGTATACAGTAATGTGGTAAAAGTCATGGTTACTCCTTATGAAATTGATATGCGATTTGCCAATATTATCAATAAGGGAGACGGCAAGGATTCAGGAAAAGATCTGTATGCAGCCAATGCGGATGGCAACTATATCGGCTTTATGGGAGCCACTTCTTGGGAGGGTTTCTATCTACAGGAAGCCGATGGTACTGTTTGGCACACAGCCAAATCAGGTAGTAAGGCTACTCCGTTCTTCCTGACAACTGATGCTGCTGAAGGAACGTGGGATTTGTGGTTCCCCGGTCAATCAGGCTGTTACTATACGAATGTCAATACCACCAAAAAACTATGGACTGCCTTATGGATGCCAACACTCAATGTAAGCGGCATCGACGGAGGTATTACGATGGAATACAAACGTGACAAGAATCAATGGCAGGGTATATTTACTGCTACAGGAGCTGGCACTATCAATATTCAGATGAATGGAACAGGTAAACTATATGATAACACCAGCGTCAGCGGAGCTGATAACAGCATTGACGATACGAAAGCCAAAGATACTTCTTTCGCCTTTAGTGGTTCTGCTAATGAATTGACATTCAATACCGGAACGAATGTTTCTGCCGGAAATATTACAGTAAACGTACCAGCAGCCGGAGAATGTACATTGATTATTGACCTGAACGACCCGCAAGCATGGAAAGTGGAAGTGACGGAAGGAGGAAGTGTAGAACCGACTTATCCCTCTTATCTGGAAATGCAAGGTGCCGACTCATGGTGGGGAAAGTTATACCGCAAACTTGAACCCGGTAAAACTGCGGGAACTTATCGCACTGTATTCCAAACCGTCAGCGATGAAAACTTCCAGATAGTAGACCCATCAACAGATACATGGTATGGTTCTGATCCCAACAATCTTTATAGTCTTGCTCTTACAACAGGAGAGCATTACAACATCTGGTTCGATGGTTCCGGCAAGAAAAGTTATACAATCGAAGTAGATTATGTCAACTTGACTTGGAAGCCTACTGAAATCAAACAAATCAATGTATATGGAACTTTCAATGGCTGGTCAACGGCTAAAGACCTGATGATATATGATGAGGAAACCGGAATATGGAGCGCAGAATGCGATATCACCACTATCGGTGACGGATTCTACTTCCTCATGAATACGAATCCCGATCAGATTAACTGGGACTGGAGATTGTACTATACTTCTGAAAGTGGGCTCTATCTAAGTGATCAGAATGGTGATAACATTAAACCCGCCAAGGAGGGTAAATATCGCATTACGCTGGATCTCAACAAGATGGAGTTTACAATGACTGAAATCACTGAATAACATTCTAAGTTCAACAACATGATTATTAAATTCAACAGAATCACTATGATACGAAAATATATAATGATAGCTTCCGCACTACTTTGCGGAAGCATCTTCACCGCTTGTGATGATGATAATGATACTCCGAATTTCCCGGAAAAGACGGAAACCACTTATGATATGTCCGGCTTCGCCCGGGGAGCTGATGTCAGTTGGCTGTCGGAAATGGAAAGTTCCGGATATAAAGTCTATACCTCCGATGGAAAAGAACAGGAATGTATGTCTCTGCTTCGTGACCTGGGTATAAATGCAATTCGTCTACGTGTATGGGTGAACCCGGAAAATGACACGGAAGATGTAAAAGGCTGGTGCAATAAGGGTGACGTATTGCTCAAAGCATGGAGAGCACACAATTTGGGCTATCGCCTGATGATCGACTTCCATTACAGTGACAGATGGGCCGATCCTGTTCAGCAAGCCAAACCCAAAGCCTGGGAAAATTATACGGTAGAAGAACTGGAGCAGGCGATTGACGACCATACCAAAGATGTACTCGGTGCAATCAAAGAGATGGGTATTGATGTGGAATGGGTGCAAGTGGGTAATGAAACTCATCAGGGCATGCTATTCCCCACCGGACAAACAACGAGTAGTGACGGTATTAAAAACTTTGCGAAATTCATTAACTCCGGCTACAATGCTGTTAAAGAGATTTATCCGAATGCGAAAGTGATTGTACACCTCGACCAGGGAAATGATGCCAATCTATACAACCGGATTTTCGGTTATTTGCATGACAACAATGCCAAATGGGATGTCATTGGCATGTCTCTTTATCCGGATATGTACCCGACAGAGGGAGCAGCCGATGATTGGGAAGATATGAACAACAAATGTATTGCCAATATGAAAAGTCTGATTGCCAAATACAACACTCCGGTGATGATGTGCGAAATTGGTATTCCCTGGGACTATTCCGAAGCTGAAGACTTTTTCACAGACTTTATGACGAAAGCCAAACAAGTGGAACAATGTCTTGGTGTATTCTCCTGGGAACCGCAGAGTTATGGTGGTTGGAAGAACTATGGAAAAGGCATGTTTGACGACAGTGGTAAACCGACCAGCGCATTTAATGCTTTCAAGAGATAAGATTATTGAATCCTTTTTTATAACTTTACGCCGAATCCAAAATATTTTATACCTGAAAAGCAAAAAAACATGAAACACCCCAAACAGTTATTAGCTGTACTTTTAATGGGCGCCGCCTGCACTATGCAAGCGCAACGCAGTGAGGCACTGCTGGAGAAGAACTGGAAATTCAGTAAAGGAGATTTTAAAGAGGCCAGTCAGCCGGAGTTCAATGACACTAAATGGGAATCGGTTGTTATTCCACACGACTGGGCGATTTTTGGTCCATTCGACATGAACAATGATCTTCAGAATGTGGCAGTGACACAGAACTTTGAGAAAAAAGCTTCCTTGAAGACAGGACGTACCGGCGGTCTTCCTTATGTAGGTACCGGATGGTATCGTACCAGTTTTGACGCCCCTGCCGACAAAGAAGTGACACTGCTCTTTGACGGTGCCATGAGTGAAGCGCGTGTCTACATCAACGGAAAAGAAGCTTGTTTCTGGCCTTTCGGCTACAATTCTTTTCACTGTAATGTGACTTCCTTATTGAATAAAAACGGTAAAAACAATACGCTTGCCGTGCGTTTGGAAAACCGTCCGCAATCTTCGCGCTGGTATCCGGGAGCAGGTTTGTATCGCAATGTACACCTGATTGTGACTGACAAAATCCATGTGCCTGTATGGGGAACGCAAATCACGACTCCTCACGTCAACAAGGATTTTGCAGCCGTACGTCTCCAAACGAAGATAGACAATGCCGGTGAGAAAACAGCCATCCGTGTAGAGACGGAAATTCTTTCTCCGGAAGGTAAAGTTGTTACCCGGAAAGAGAATACAAGCCGCATCAATCACGGACAACCTTTTGAACAAAATTTTATTGTAAACGCGCCCGAACTCTGGTCGCCGGAAAGTCCGTCGCTTTACAAGGCTGTCTCTAAAATTTATGCGGATGATAAACTGGTAGATACTTACACCACACGTTTCGGTATCCGCAGCATTGAATACATTGCCGACAAAGGATTCTACCTGAACGGGGAGCACCGCAAATTTCAGGGTGTATGCAATCACCACGATTTAGGTCCGTTGGGCGCCGCTATCAATGTAGCAGCACTGCGTCATCAGCTTACGCTATTGAAAGATATGGGATGCGACGCGATCCGTACTTCTCATAATATGCCGACTCCCGAACTCGTTGCGTTGTGTGACGAAATGGGATTTATGATGATGATCGAACCGTTCGATGAATGGGATATCGCCAAATGTGAAAATGGTTATCACCGCTACTTCGATGAATGGGCGGAACGTGATATGATAAATATGCTTCATAATTACCGGAACAACCCTTGCGTCGTTATGTGGAGTATCGGCAACGAAGTACCGACTCAATGCAGTCCTGTTGGTTATAAAGTGGCCAAATTCCTGCAGGATATCTGTCATCGTGAAGATCCTACCCGTCCTGTCACTTGCGGAATGGACCAGGTGACTTGTGTACTTGCCAACGGATTTGCAGCAATGATTGACATTCCGGGACTTAATTACCGTACGCAACGCTATCAGGAGTCATACGACCAACTCCCGCAGAATCTGATTCTGGGAAGCGAAACGGCTTCTACTGTCAGTTCACGTGGCGTATACAAGTTCCCGGTGGAAGATAAGAAAGGGGCAAAATATGAAGATCATCAATGCTCTTCATACGATGTGGAAGTTTGTCCCTGGTCGAATATTCCGGACGAGGACTTTGCATTAGCTGACGATCATCATTGGACCATCGGACAGTTCGTATGGACCGGATTCGATTATCTGGGCGAACCGTCACCATACGATACGGATTCATGGCCTAACCACAGTTCAATGTTTGGTATCATCGACCTTGCCAGTTTACCTAAAGACCGCTATTATCTTTACCGTAGCGTGTGGAACAAGGAAGCGGAAACTTTGCATATCCTGCCTCACTGGACCTGGCCGGGACGTGAAGGTGAAGTGACTCCCGTTTTTGTGTACACTAATTATCCTACTGCCGAATTGTTTATCAATGGCAAAAGTTATGGAAAACAAAGCAAGAATAATAGTTCGCTAAAGAGCCGCTATCGCCTGATGTGGATGGATACAAAGTACGAACCGGGTGAAGTGAAAGTAGTAGCCTACGACAAAAACGGAAAAGCGGTAGCTGAAAAAGTAGTCCGTACTGCCGGAAAGCCTCATCACATCGAACTGGTAAGCAACCGTAACGAACTGACTGCAGACGGAAAAGACCTGGCTTATGTGACTGTTAAAGTAGTAGACAAAGACGGTAACCTCTGCCCTGCCGACAATCGTCAGATAAATTTCTCGGTAAAGGGAACCGGTAAATATCGTGCCGCTGCCAATGGCGACCCGACAAATCTGGAACAATTTCATCTTCCGAAGATGCATGCTTTCAACGGTATGTTGACAGCTATCCTGCAAGCCGGTGAAACTGCCGGAGAGATTGTATTTACAGCAAAAGCAAACGGAGTGAAAGCCGGAAATATTCGTATTCAAACGAAATAAGGCATACGCTTTATAAAATCTGATAAGCCACCGGATTTCTTAACTAAAGAGAAGTCCGGTGGTTTTCATATATAATATACTGGATCTTTCACTTTTACGAGAAAAGAAGCAGGTAAATACAGGTTAATATCTATCTTTGCCAAAGAAAACGTTACAGATATGTCACACAGGATTCACTTCCTTATTTTTACAGGTCTTTTACTGATGTTCTGTTCATGCCGGAAAGAAAACAGGTTTGAATGGCAAGTTAATCAAAGACACATGGAAGTATCTCTGAACAAAGAATCTGATTCGCTCTATGTCATTCATTTGAATACAGACCAACCCTCCCACTCTGTTTGGAAATTGCCTTATCCTGTCTATCAATTTGATTATGGAGATGTTACAGGAGACGGGATGCCGGAAATTATTGTGTGGGTTATCAAGCCTACCCGATTCGACCCCAAACCCGACAAGCGGTTATTTATTTACCGGATTGCAGATGAAGCGTATATCCGCCCACTTTGGTTAGGTTCGAGGGTAGCACAACCTTTGGAAGATTTCAGAGTGATTCGTGAACATACTCCTGTGTTGATACGCACCATGGAACGGGAACGAAGTGGAAAATTTCTGATAGCGGAATATGCATGGAGAGGTTTTGGTCTGGATTTTAAGGGATATCTGAAACGCGAGACAGAAGAAAAGGAGGCCAAACGCATTCTTGAACGTTAACGTTAGATACTATCATTTATATATGGCAATTTATAGAATAATGAAAAACATGAGACGACTATTATTACTGTCCTGTACACTAGTTCTTATTCTCTGCGGATGCAAGAACAAGAATAAAAACACCTCAACGGTATTGGCACAAGATACTGTTACGACTGCCACTTCATTATTGACCGATACGGTTCTACCTCAATCTATTGATTTGAAGCAGGATATCAGTCGTTACTCTTTTCAGGAGTTACGTTTATTACGTAGTTATCCATACGCTATACATGGTTATCATTTTATGGAAGCGGACATCAACGCTTTCTTCTCGGCCAATACGAAATGGTATAATGATCTTGTCTGGAAGTTATGGGAAGAATCGGAGGCGGACGGAGAGAATAAATTTCCGGAAAACTATGATGAAGTCAAACTGACGGCTGAAGAGAAGACTTTCGTAGAACGCATCGATGCTCGCATGGCAGAAATGCGTCAGCAACAGTTTACTCAACGAGACTCTTATTATTTAGGAAATGCAAATAATATAGTCAACCTGTTCCAATTCAAAGATATAGACAAGACATTACTAGCCAAATTACAACAGAACAACTTTGCCATTACAGAGGGAAGTAACTTACAGTTGTTTCATGCTTACGAAGAGAATGATTATCGCCAAGTGCCCAATTTCATCACCACTGACTTATATTTACAGGCATTTCACATGTATTTCTCTTATGTACTGAAAAGTCTGGAGAAACAACACATCATTCCTACTTTGGAAAGACTATGTCTATCACTCAACGCAACTTGCATAAGCATCTCCCGTCAGACAGAAGACGAATCTCTGAAAGATATAGCAGAATATGCCGCTACTTTCTATGCTATCCCTTATTATTTGCTGACAAAGGAAACGCCCAGTCTCCCTGCTAAGTATCAAAAAGCATATCAACAGGAAATAGAACATATTAATGCACAAGAAGATGATTTCTCGGAATTTCTTTCATACAAAGAGGCATACTTCCCATACAGTCTTTTCAAACCACGCGGACATTATACCCGTGAACCCCAATTACAGGCATACTTTCAGGCTATGATGTGGCTTCAAACTGCCTGCTTTTGCAGAGAACAACAAGAACAGCTCAAACAAGCAATCTTTCAAGCTACCGTACTATCCACTTATAAGGATATGGCCAAGACACCACTAATGGAACTATACCAACGCGTCTATACACCACTTACCTTCCTGATGGGTGAGACTGATAATCTTTCTCTTCTCGATATTGCACAGATTCTGAAGAAAAATAAAGCAGAATATACTGAAGATGCATTGACTCCGGTTCAAATAGAAAAGGTGAATCAAGCGCTCATTGAACTGGCAAAAAGCAAGAACAGGATCAAACCTAAAATAGAAATCTCCTGCCGGGACAAAATCAACTTTATGCCACAAAGATATCTGGCAGATAATGAAGTTCTTCAGGAATTGGTAGATGTCACCCCAAACAGCAAACGTGCTTATCCGAAAGGATTGGATGTCTTTGCCGCTTTCGGAGTAAACTCCGCCGAGACTTTACTGACTGATTTTTACAAAGAACCGGGCAACTGGAACCAGTATACCGTAGAATTACAAAAACTGAAAGATAAATTCAAAGCTTCCCAGCCTGCGCAAGTATCTGTCTACGAATTATGGATGAAAAGTCTGTTCACCATGCAGAAAACGGATAAGAGCCAGCCGGGATTTATGCAAACACCCGAATGGGGATACAAGAACCTGAATACAGCTTTGGCATCTTGGGCTGAATTGAAGCATGACGCGATCCTTTACGGAGAACAGCCCATGGCTGCAGAATGTGGAGGTGCC
>ERZ779654.590-NODE-590-length-21958-cov-3.158700_pt1 | contig 21958 bp, 9 predicted proteins | sample MGYA00511075_ERZ779654 | MGnify/ENA primary metagenome ERZ779654 (study PRJEB29588, sample SAMEA2155636) | human gut metagenome | biome: human gut; feature: human-associated habitat; material: faeces | place: Denmark | collected 2008/2010 ...
TGCCAGTAAATAAATGAGATAGAAAACTATCATGTAGTTTATGCTGATTTAGATTAGGCACGCTCGTCCGGATAGCGGAGTCTCTCGATAGAGCTCCGCTATTATTTTAAATAGATGTAATTAAATAGATTGATGAAATTATGAAAAGAATAATAGGTATATTAACTTTGTCTTGTCTGTTGTTTTCTGCTTGTGGCAAGGATGAAATTCCGCAAGAGGAAAACGAAAAAAAAACAGAAGAAACAACACCCGGTGGTGATACCGGCGGTGATGAATCGGATGATGATCCTGATTCTCCGAAGCTGGTTGTTCCTTTACATGTAGAGGGACGTTATCTGAAAAATGAACAAGGGAAAATTGTCAACTTGCATGGATTTACGCAGACTTATAGTCCTTATTTTAATAACAACGCATGGAGTAATTATGATGTAAGCAGTTGTCTTAGCTATAACAAAAGTATGGTGGATAAAATACTGGCTGCCGGATGGAAATTTAACTTTGTACGTCTGCACATGGATCCTTATTGGAGTGATGATACTACGTTGCCTTATGTGCGTTATGAAGGACATGAACGTTTCTCGGAAACACGTTTCAAGAAGTACCTGAAAGAGTTATTTGTCCCAATGGCGGAATATTTTATTTCTAAAGGGATGTATGTGGTGATGCGCCCGCCGGGAGTTTGTCCACATGCAGGTGATACTGAAGATAACAGGTATCTAGGTATAGAGTTGGGAGATTCTTATCAGGAGTTTCTGCTGAAAGTATGGGACATTGTATCGCAGAATGCTGTTGTGAAGAATAATCCCGGGATTATGTTCGAGTTGGCTAATGAACCCGTTCATATAAAAGGTACAGACGGTAAATATGGTGGTGACGGTGATGCTTGCTTCATCAATATGCAAAAGTATTTTCAGGCGATTGTTGATAAAATACGTGGAAATGCTTGTAACAATATCATTTGGGTACCCGGATTGGGCTGGCAATCTCAGTATAGTGGCTATAAAGACCATCGTATCGAAGGAGAAAATATTGGTTTTGCCGTACACTGTTATCCGGGCTGGTATGGAAGTGATGCCGAACAGGACAGTGGTGAAGGAAATGGCTCCTCTACAGGAGGGGGATATGAACCTTTCCAACGTGGTTGGGACAAGCAAGTAGGTCCGGTAGCTAGTTTTGCTCCTGTCATGGTGACTGAGATAGACTGGGCACCGAAGAAATATGATGCAACATGGGGGAAAAGTATTACGGGAGTGGCGAAAGGCGAAGGTTTTGGAGCTAATTTCAAATACATAGCCGATCAATCCGGCAACGTTTCCTGGCTGTTCTTTACTACAAAGTCTCATGAATTGGCTGCTTTTAAGGATGTAGCGGGTGAACCGGGAAACTATACTTTTTTGAATGATCCAGAAGCGTGCCCGTGGGCTATTTATCACTGGTTTAAAGAGTATGCCGAAATGGATGAATAATAATATCAGTTTTGTTACAAGATGAAGAAGATTATATTATTAAGTTGTTTGTTATGTGCAGGCATATTTGCCTTTGCACAAGACCCTAATTTCCATATTTACCTTTGTCTGGGACAATCCAATATGGAAGGAAATGCAAAGATTGAGGCCCAGGATACATGCAATGTCAATGAACGCTTTCTGATGATGGCGGCTGTTGATTGTCCGTCTTTGGGACGCGTCAAAGGACAATGGTATAAAGCTGTTCCACCGTTGGTACGTTGCCATACAGGGTTAACACCGGCCGATTATTTCGGACGTACGTTAGTGGAAAGGCTGCCTGATAATATTAAGGTAGGTGTCATCAATGTAGCTGTAGGTGGTTGTAGGATTGAACTGTTTGATGAGGAGAATTGCGAAGAACATATTGCCTCTCAACCGGAATGGCTGAAAAATACCGCGAAAGCGTATGGTAATAATCCTTACCGTAGACTAAAGGAATTGGCTGTAGAAGCACAGAAAGCCGGTGTGATTAAAGGTATCCTCTTGCATCAAGGCGAGTCTAATACCGGTGATAAAGAGTGGCCTCAAAAAGTAAAGAGAGTCTATGAGAATCTGTTGAGGGATTTGAATCTTCAGGCAAAGGATGTTCCCTTACTGGCAGGAGAAGTGGTACATGCCGACCAGAATGGCAGATGTGCAAGCATGAATGAGATAATCAATACGCTGCCGCAAGTGATTCCGACCGCATACGTGATTCCTTCTTCGGGCTGTCCTGCCGCAGAAGATAATTTGCATTTCACGGCAGAAGGATACAGGAAATTGGGAGTGCGGTATGCCGAGAAACGACTCCTTTTGTTGGAGAAGGAACCAAACTCCGGGATTACTACCGAACCGGCATCCACTAATATTCCGGGATATGACTATCCCCGGGTGGATAAAGAGGGGCGTGCTCATTTTCGTTTCTATGCTCCGCAGGCTACCAAGCTACAAGTGGATTGTTGCGGAAAGAAGTATGATATGTGGAAAGATGCCGGAGGACTCTGGACGGCAACGACCAACCCTCTGCCTGTAGGATTCCATTATTATTTCTTGATAGCAGACGGAGTGTCGGTAACAGATCCTTCCAGCTACACGTTCTTCGGTTGTTGCCGTGTGGCAAGTGGTATCGAAATCCCTGAAGGTGAAGAGGGGGATTATTATCGTCCTCAACAAGTACCTCACGGGCAAGTTCGTTCCTGTACGTATTACTCCGAAATGCAGAAAGAGTTCCGTCGGTGTATGGTATATACGCCGGCAGAGTATGAAACTCATCCGAAGAAGCGCTATCCGGTATTGTATCTGCAACATGGCATGGGTGAAGATGAAACCGGCTGGAGTACGCAGGGAAAGATGAATCATATTATGGACAACTTGATTGCATCCGGTCAGTGTGTGCCGATGCTCGTGGTGATGGATAGCGGTGATGTGGAAGCTCCGTTCCGGCCGCGTCCGGGAAAAGATGTGAACGAGGAGCGGGCTTTGTATGGCGCCACCTTTTATGACGTTATTCTGAAAGACCTGATTCCTATGATAGACCGGACATTCCGTACGAAAACCGACCGCGAACACCGTGCTATGGCAGGACTCTCGTGGGGAGGACATCAGACTTTCAATACGGTTCTGCCTCATCTCGATAAGTTTTCTTATATCGGAAGTTTCAGCGGGGCGATTTTTGGTCTGGATATGAAGACTTGTTTTAACGGAGTGTTTGCGGATGCGGACAAGTTCAATAAGAAAGTGAATTATTTCTTTCTCGGCTGTGGCACGGAGGAACAAATGGGAACAAAGAAGATGGTGGATTCACTCCGGAAACTGGGTATCGAGGTTGATTATTATGAATCGCAAGGCACAGCGCATGAATGGCTCACGTGGAGACGTTGCCTGAAAGAATTTGTACCACATTTATTTAAACACTGAAAATAGCATGAAAATGAAATCTACATTTATTGCAGCCACATTGTTGCTCGTTTCGGTTATGACCGAAGGAGGACTGTCGGCACAAAACCCGATTGTGCAAACTTGCTTTACTACAGACCCGGCCCCTATGGTGCACGACGGCACCTTGTATGTGTATACGGGACACGATGAAGACAAAGCGGATTTTTTCTGGATGCAGGAATGGCGTGTATATTCTACCAAAGATATGGTGAACTGGACCGATCACGGCTCTCCTCTTGCCATCGAATCATTCGACTGGGCGGACGACCGTGCCTGGGCAGCACAGTGCATCGAACGTAATGGTAAGTTTTATTGGTATGTCTGCCTGCATTCCAAACTTTCCAATACGATGGCAATCGGTGTGGCGGTAGGCGATTCGCCTGTCGGTCCTTTTAAAGATGCCATCGGCAAACCGCTTCATGACGGAAGCTGGGACTATATTGATCCTACGGTCTTCATTGATGATGACGGTCGTGCTTATCTGTATTGGGGAAATCCGAATATCTATTATGCAGAACTGAATGACGACATGATTTCCTTGAAAGGTGAAGTGGGCAAACTGGAACAAACTGTTGAGAGCTTTGGTGCACCCAATCCGGAAAAGCGTGTCAAAGGTGTTAAGTATAAAGATACTTATACAGAAGGTCCATGGCTTCATAAACGGGAAGGAAAATACTATCTTCTTTATGCTGCCGGAGGTGTACCCGAACATATTGCCTATTCCATGAGTGACGGACCTCTTGGCCCGTGGAAGTATATGGGAGAAATCATGCCTTTACAAGATACGGGCTCGTTTACTAACCATTGTGGAGTGATAGACTATAAAGGCAATTCTTATTTCTTCTATCATACGGGTAAGCTGCCGGGTGGTGGAGGCTTCGGGCGAAGTGCGGCGGTGGAGCAATTTAAGTATAACGCTGACGGCACTTTCCCGATTATTAATGCTACCCGGGAAGGGGTGTCACCGGTAGGTACGCTCAATCCTTACGAAAGGGTGGAAGCTGAAACAATCGCTTTTTCTGAAGGTGTGAAGTCCGAACCAAATGTGAAAACCGGTATATATATATCTGAAATTCATAATGGAGATTATATAAAGGTACGTGAAGTGGATTTCGGCAATAAATCCCCCAAACGGTTCACTGCTACCGTTGCCAGTGCCCTTCGTGGCGGAACACTTGAAGTACGTACAGACAGTATAAGCGGACCATTAATTGCGGAACTGACTATTCCTTCAACGGGAGGTTGGGAATGCTGGAAAACATTGCAGACTGATATTGTAAAACCGGTCACAGGAATACAAGATATTTATTTTGTATTCAAAGGACGTAAAGGCTGCAAACTGTTTAACTTTGATTGGTACAAGTTTAACAGATAAACATGCTAGAGAGCAGTTGGGTTACTCTTCTTTTTTACTCAACTGCTCTTTCATATACATTGAAGGCGGCATTCCATACAATTCTTTGAATGTTGTCGAGAAATTATTAGGATCAGTGAATCCTGTTAACATGGCTATCTCGGATATGGTATGCTGTTTTTCGGACAATAAACGAGCGGCTTCTTTTAAACGTATATTACGTATAAAGTCACGGGTTGTCTGGTTGGTGAGCTCTTTGAGTTTCCTGTGAAGATGTACGCGGCTAATACCTACCTCGGTGGTGATTGTCTCTATTGTCAAGTTAGGGTTACTGATGTTTTCATTGATCACTTTCATAATACGTTCCATCAATTTCTCATCGGGTGATTTCACTTCCAGTTTCTGAACCTTGTTCTCCAGATTTTGCTGGCCTGTAAATACTTTGCGTAACTGCTGCCGTGTATTAATCAGATTTTCTACCGTCTTTTGCAGAATTTCGATATTGAATGGCTTCATGATATAGGCGTCGGCTCCTGTATTCAGACCTTCAAGGTTGTCTTCTTCCCTCGTTTTCGCGGTAAGCAAAATGACTGGGATATGGTTGAGGTTTACATTCTGCTTGATCTTCCGGCATAAGGTGAGTCCGTCCATTTCGGGCATCATGATGTCACTAATGACTAAATCCGGAGTCTTTTTAAATATTTGCTCTAATGCTTCTTTACCATTACGGCTTTCCATGATATGAAATTTGTCCCCAAACTCCTTCGCTATATAATTTCGGATTTCTTCGTCGTCTTCTACAATTAATACACGATATTTAGTTTTTACCCTGACTTTCTTTTCTTCCTCATTTTCTATAATGGGAGAGATGACAGGAACAGTTGGTACGGTTACTGTTACCTTTTGCTCATTGTTGTCAACTTCTTCAGGTCGTAGATGCTTGTTACCCAACGGTAATCGGATAATAAAACGGCAACCCGGTTGTTCTTTATTATTTTCTACATAGATAATTCCATGATGTAATTCCACTAATGAACGAGTCAGATGTAATCCTATTCCTGTTCCGCCTTTCGGATTCTGTTGGCTGTTACGGATCTGATAGAAACGTTCGAAGATATGTTCTTTTTCCTGTTCATCGATGCCTGTTCCGGTATCCGCGATAATTATTTCGGCATATTGTTTCAAGGGATCGGGCAGTGTATTATCTTCTCCCGTACGGATGGTAATATCTATGTTTCCTTTTTCAGGAGTAAACTTGAAGGCATTAGACAGAATATTCAGGATAATCTTATCAAAATTACCTGTGTCTACCCATACATTCAGTTCCCGGAGCGTACTGTGAAGTTGTAGCTGGATATTTTTTGTATTTGCCTGTTGACCGAAAGTTGTACATAAATCTTCTATAAAAGGAATAATATTGGTCTCCCGGAACATCAGGAACATTTGTCCTTTATCAATTTTCCGAATATCCATTAGTTGATTGACAAGATTCAGAATACGTTCCGCATTTCTGTAGATAATATGATATATTTTCAGGCGTTCATTGTTCTCCTCATTCTTAATCAGTTTCTGTAGAGGGCTGATGATTAGAGACATCGGAGTGCGTATCTCATGAGAGATGTTGATAAAGAACTGCAATTTTGCTTCATTGATTTGTTCGGCATGGATATGTTGCAGCATTTCCTGATGCATTCTGTACCGATGTCTGATCTGAAGAATAATGATAAATATAATGGTCAGTAATAATAAGGAATAGATAACTTTGGCCCACCATGAAGCATACCATGCAGGAGATATAAAGATGGTAATTTCTTTTATATTTGAATACACAGTGTTGTCTTTTGCTCTGATTTTAAAGTTATAGGTACCGGGTTTCAGATTGCTGAATGAGATACGGTTTACACCTTTGGGCAAACTAATCCATTTTTCATCGTTGATAGAATAAAGGTAGTTGATGTGTTCGGGGGCATTTAATTCCAGAGTGGCAAACTCGATACTGAACACATTGTCTTTATGGGATAGATAAAACTCTTTTGCGTTGAATACAGGGCAGTTGATAATATTGTGAATACCGGATTTCATTCCTTTTCTAACCGGATTGTTATGCAGGAAAAAGTCGGTAATCCGGATATTCCATGTTTTTGCCGGATTGATAATGTCTTGCGGATTGAAATAGGTGATACCATTCATTCCGCCAAACCAGATAATACCTTGTTTATCTTTGAAGGAGGCATTCTTGTAGAACTCATTTCCCTGTAATCCGTCGCTGACATAATAATTGATAAATTTGTTGTTTTTCTTTTGGAATTGGGAAATTCCGGCATTGGTGCTTATCCAAAGAAAATCTTTTCCATCTCCTTGTATGGCATATATTGTATTACTGGGCAATCCGTCTGCAGTAGTATAAGTGGTTAGTTCTTTCGTTTTTTTATTCCAACCGGATAATCCTTCGGAACTGCCCAACCAGACAACTCCGTCGGCATCTTCAAAGATTGAATAAATAACATTTTGTGAGAGTATCTTATGACTTTGAAAATCAGGACTGTCAAGGTCTATACAGTTGATGCCGTCATAAGTTCCGACATACAGTTTATTATCATCGGAATAGTGCAGACAACCTATCCATTCGTTGATTAGAGATGTCCGAGATTGTATGGATGTAAATTCTTTCGTTTTCAGGTCATAGTAGAACAAACCGAATCCCATTGTCGCAATCCAAAGACGCTTGTTTTTATCTTCTGCGAAATCATATACACGTTGTATATAGTTGTTGTTCTTATCTACCAGTTTGTACTGGTAATCGCATAATCCTGTCTGTTTGTTCAGCTTTCCCATACCGTTTATAAAGGAGCCGACCCAAATGTTGTACTCGGAATCTTCATATAGTTTTATAACTGTTGAAGGCACAGAATTAGGGTGATTAGTATGCGAGAAATGTTTAGCCGGTTCTAACTTTTCTGTCAGGGCATAAATTCCGTCATTGTCTGTTCCAACCCATAACATACCGTTGTTGTCTTTGCAGAATGAGGTTATACAACTGGAACCGATTATGTTTTTATCCATGGATTTATGTCCTATATACTTGAAACTGTTTGTTCGGGCAGGTATCTGCATGACTCCTTTCTGATAAGCAGCCAACCATAAGTTACCGGAATTGTCTTTTAGGATAGAATGTATTTTTGAATTTTTTGAATCAAAATAGTTGTTGTCAAAATTGTATTCGGAGATTTCATGAGTTTGGTTATTGTAGACACTCATACCTTTACCATCAGTTCCGATATATAATTCATTTTGCGGTCCGGAATAGAGGAAACAGATAGGAAGTTCTCTCTTTTCTTTAAAATCAATAGGTATAAAGGAGTCTTGTCTTTTGTTATAGACGAATAGTCCTTTTCTCATACTTCCTACATAAATATTCCCACGTGAATCTTCACATATACTTTTGACATATCCGTTGTCTTTAGATAAATATAAAGTAAGTTGGTTATTAGAATCAAGACGATATACTCCTTCTTCGTCTTTTGCTATCCAGACATTCTGTTTCTTGTCTTCAATCATAAATCCTGTTGATGTCATGGGGATATCAATTTTTTGAACAGTCAACAGGTAATCTTTGATATTCAACCTGCACAACATATTTCCGGATACCCATATTTCTCCATTTCTCCTTTCGATAAAGGAAACAATATTACTTTCAAATATTTCTCCATTGTCTTCCCTTATTGCAAGTGGGGTAAAATTGTCTGTGGTCGGATCATACATTTGAATTCCCATATATGTACCGATAAACAAATGACCTTTGCTGTCCTCAAAAACAGTACGAACAAAATTGTGGGCTAACGAATGTTCATTATTGGGCTCATGTTTGTATATGGTAAATTTAGCACCGTCATAACGGTTCAGACCATCTTCTGTTGCAATCCAAATGAAACCGTTCCGGTCTTGATATATTTGATTAATCAGACTACTGGAGAGTTCTTTGTCAGTAGTGAATAACTTAGGAGATTGCCCGTTGCATAACAAAGAAAACAATAATAATAGAAAAGTGAATACATTTTTCATAGTTATAGATCGTTGTTTGTTGTACAAAGAAAACTAAAAACCTAAATATAACCTAATAAAAAATGAATATTTTCATTAGGCTCCGGGAGTACAATCGGATGTTGTAACATCGTTTGTAAATAATGTAACATGAGAAAAGATTTATCCCTTCTTCTGTATTATTGTTTTCCTTCGATTGTATTTACAATATAGGTTTTACCCGCCTTTGTTTCGATGTCATATTCGTAAACCTTCTGCAGTTTGGGAGACTGCGCACTTACTCCTTTGGCTACAAGAGGTTGCTTGATAGGAGTGGTGGCGAATAATCTATTTGAGCACTCTTTCCCGTTTACTTGTTTTAAGCCTTTCCCTTTCAGTGGGACATAAGACCGGATGCGGAGCGTACTGCCTATATTCGATCGGATGATCGCTTTATTTAACACATTGTTTTTCCAGTCCATATCGACAGTAAAGTTTCCACGTGCCACCAGCCCCTTCACACTCCCTTCTTCCCATGCATCAGGCAATGCCGGCAATAAATGTACGGCACCGTCATGACTTTGGAGCAACATTTCCGCTACTCCGGCTGTATAACCGAAATTACCGTCAATCTGGAAAGGCGGATGGGCATCCAGCATATTGGGATAGGTACGCCCGTTCGGATATTCTTTAGCCAAGTGATCGTTGGGCAATAGTTGAATCATATTTTTAATGATTTGGAAGGCATGGTTTCCATCCAGCATACGTGCCCAGAAATTGACTTTCCAGCCGATACTCCAACCGGTAGCCTTATCACCGCGTTGAAGCAATGTGTTTCTTGCTGCCTGGAATAACTCGGGATTTGAGTATGGAGAAATTTGATTACTCGGATATAGCCCGTACAAATGTGAAATATGACGGTGCTCGTCCTTGGGATTGTCAATATCTTCAAGCCATTCTTGTAGTTGGTTATGTTTTCCTATTTGCATAGGTGGCAACTTCTCTAGTGTTTGTTTGAGGGAGTCTTGGAAAGAGGGGGCTTCACCTGCGATGTATGAAGCCAATAAGGTATTATGCAGTGCATCAAAGGCAATCTGATTGTCCATTGTGCAACCGGCCGTGATGGGACCGTGTTCCGGCGACACAGAAGGCGACACTACCAACCATTTATACACTGGATGTTCTACCAAGAAATCCATGTAGAACTGCGCTGTTCCTTTCAGGATGGGATAATACTCTTTCAGGAACTCTTTATTTCCTGTAAAGAGGTAATGTTGCCAGATATGTTGAGCTAACCATGCGCCGCCGCTAGGCCACATGCCGGCTGCTGCAAAATCGACTACACCACAGATTCTCCATAAGTCAGTGTTATGATGTGCCACCCATCCCCGACAATCATACATGGTTCGGGCTGTTTCTGCTCCTGTGACGGATAAATCTTTCAACATAGAGAATAACGGACTATGTGTTTCACTTAAATTAGTGACTTCTGCCGGCCAATAGTTCATTTCTGTATTAATGTTGATGGTGTATTTACTATCCCAAGGTGCATGAGTACTGTTGTTCCATATACCTTGCAGATTAGCCGGTTGCCCACCCGGTTGCGAAGAAGAAATCAGCAGATAACGTCCATAATGGAAAAGTAGAGCTGCCATTGCCATGTCTTCCCCATTTCCGAAGTTTTCAATTCGTTTGGGAGTCTCCAGTTGGGAAGCTTTGCCTGCCGGTAATGTAAGGCGTACACGGTCAAATTGTTTTTTATAATAAGCGATATGGCTTTTGAGAGCTTTTTCGTAAGGTATTTGCATTGCTCTTTTCAGATATTCGCTGGTTCGGTGGGATTCATCGGCGCTGACATCCTGGTAGTTTACGTAGTTGGTTGCTGCCGATATATAAAGGGTGGCTTCTGTTCCTTCATTTATTTGGAGCGTATTTCCTGCCGGGCGGAGAGTGCCATTCGTTTTTACCTGGATTTGACATTCTGCCCGTAGTGCGGCTTTCAAACCTTCCTGCTCTTTCCCTTGACAGGTGACGGTCAGCTGATCATTCTGAACATTCACCTTATGTACTAGAGGGCAGTTATATGCAATAGTAAAGTTCAGTGCGTTTGCTTTACTTGCTTTGATATGCATAATAATGACATTATCAGTAAATGAAGCAAAAGTGGTGCGGGTATAAGTGACGTCATCCACTTGATAACGGGTAGTTGTCGTTGCATTCTCCAGATTCAGATCGCGGTAAAAGCCGGATGCGTTTTGGTGTTCCGGAAATTCCAGGTAAAGACTACCTAATGTCAGATAGCTCATTCCGTGTTGCTGGGTTAAGAAGTTGGCGTCAATGAGTCTTTGCGCTTCCTTGTTTCTTCCTTCAAAAATCAGTTTGCGTACAACCGGTAGCACATGTACGGCATTCGGGTTATTATTATTGTATGGAGAACCTGCCCAAAATGTTTCTTCGTTGAGTTGTAATTCTTCGCGTTCGATTCCGCCATATACCATGGCTCCAAGACGGGAGTTACCAATAGGGAGAGCTTCCGACCAATTTTGTGCAGGTTGACTATACCACAGTTTCAGGTCCTGTCCTGAAACAAGGTTGCTTATTAATAGGAATAATACAAAAAAAGTGTTTCTGTTCATATTGTATGGATTTGTAGCAAAGGTAGCTCATTTCCCAATACAAAAGGCAAAAAACTGTTTCTGAAATCTACCTTGGAAGTAACTTCTTTCCATATTAATGTTACTAATATATATGGTGTATGTTCCACAGGATAAAATAATAACTGCCGGCTTCTTTTTACAAGCACCGGCAGTTATTATTTAAGCAACTAGCAGATATACTGATCTATGTTACTTTTTAGCAACTAAAACTATATTATTGATATCTACTTTTTTGTTTTTTCCCATCCCAATGGAAACTTTGGTAATAGAACTTGGATCAATTGCAATTTTACCGGCTTTTTCATCTTTAAAAGCACTGAATTGCACCTTCTTCTTGCCTTGGGTATAAAATCCCATAGAAACTTTTACCGTTTCACCATCTTGGGTATATTCTATTTTTAATGAACAGATGGCATTTGTGGCATTTTCATCTAATTTTTCGAAGTTGGTCGCTTCAAAGTTTATTCCGGTGTAATTAGTGTAATCATTTTCAGGAAATACCAAGTTTCCATAACTGGTGGAAATTAAGGTCTGCCCTTCTACTGTCAGTTTATTATTGGCTTCGCATTGACTGACTTCGATAGTCTTGTCTACTTGTGCATTGACACTTAAGATTCCCAGACATGCAACTAATGCTGCTACTAAATACTTTTTCATGTTATTTTCTTTTAGAGGTTAATAGCTGATTTATTTTCTATTGGCAAAGTTAGGATATCTTTTCGGAGAGATAAAAAATCTGTGTTTCAATAGTTTTTGTATATGTTTCATTCTTCTTTTGGTGCAAAGGGGACTAAATTTAAAAACAAATGAAACGAATTAAATAGTCCGATTTTGAAAAGAATTACTTTCTTTGCATAAAGAAAGGACTGTTTGCTATGAAAAGACTATTACTGTTGATGATTGTATTTTTTGGGGGAATTGTACAGGTGGTCGCCGAGAATACATTGTTCTATGATTCCAAACAATTAACTTGCGATCTGATTACTTCCATTTGCCAGGATAAAGATGGGTTTATCTGGATCGGGACAGATTATGGCCTTAATAAATTCAATGGCATACAATTTACTCATTATTATAATAATCCCAAGGATAGCACCTCGTTATCCGATAACTCTGTAAAAGCCTTGATGCTCGATAATGAAGGCACGTTATGGGTGGGAGGTATTGGCGGATTACAATATTATGTTCCGGAAGAAAATGCATTTCGGACAATTAAGTTTGAAGAAAGCTCATCTTTTCATATCATGTGTATCACTCAATTGCGTTCGGGCGAAATATGGGTTGGATCTTCCGGAAGAGGAATATTCCGTATTCGGAAAGATACAGGAACAGGTGAGCAAATGACAGATATTCCTGATGTATCCGAACATGCTCATTATGGAGTCATATATGAAGACCGTCATGGGAGCATCTGGATTGGAGTAAACGGTACCGGTTTACTTCGATATGATCCTTCTACACGAACGAGTAAGATATACACACGGGCAGTTTTAGATGGCGGTTCTACAATTTCCGGAATGGCCGAGGACCATTCGGGAAATTTTCTCCTTTCCACGGGTACTACTGCTTATTATTATGATAGAGAGAATGACCGCTTTACCAAAATAGAACATAATGAATCGTGGCTGCCGGCACGTTCCATACTCGTAAGTCAAAAAGGGACACGTTATTTGGCAACCTTTGGCAAAGGGCTGAAGGTTATTCAACCCGATTTGAAAGAACTCCGTTCCGAGGTGATCACTCTCCCTTTTATTGATGTCGATAATGCTAAAATACGTGCTATTTATGAAGATCATAACCAAAACTTATGGATAGGATGTTATCATAGAGGAATGGTTATGGTGTCTAAAGAATCTACACCTTTCCATTTTTGGAGTGTTCCTACCCGTGAATATCCGCAGGCTGGTGTGATAACTGCCTTGTATAAAGATGATGATGGACATATCGTTAGCGGTGTGGAAGGCGAAGGAGTGTTTAAAATTACTTCGGAAGGAAATATAACCGATCATTTGTTTTCAGGTAAAACGGTTTCATCCATCTATAAGGATTATAGTGGTAATTTGTGGTTTGGAGGCTATTATTCCGGGCTTTATATGCAGGATGCCAAAGGGAACGTACGTTTTATGTTACCGGAAATTAAATTGAAGGATATAAAGAAGATCACAGGTGATGATAAAGGGAACCTATATCTTTCTTTATTCGGTTCCGGATTCATACGATATCACCTGCCCACTCAAACAGTCACGGAATATCAAAGTTCCTCCGGTGGGTTAAGGAACAATTGGATTTATACTCTACTTCTTGATTCCCGGGAAAGATTGTGGATAGGCCACTGTAATGGAGTGGATTATTTCGATCCTGTAACGGAAAAATTTACCCCTGTATTGAGTCAATCGTTGGGTAATTTCATCACTTACTCATTATTGGAAGACGTACGTGGAAATATTTGGGCGGGAACGAATAAGGGACTTATGTGTTATCATCCCGGAACAAAAGAATTTCATTACTATGATGAAGAAGACGGACTTTCTAATAATTTTGTATATGGGTTGGCAGAAGATGAGAGGGGGAATATCTGGTGTAGTACCCTGAAAGGCATTAACCTGATAAAAGTCGCAGAGAATAAGATTGCTTCCTATTATTCCGAACGTGGATTGGTGGATAATGAGTATACTATTGGTGCCAGCTACCAGTCAATGAATGGCCTTATCTATTTGGGAGGTGTGAAGGGAATAACGACTTTTCATCCGGATAGCGTCACTGCGCAAAAAGGGAAGTCGACTGTGATATTATCCAATCTTTATTTGGGAGGAGAAGCAGTGACCGCTAAAAGTAAATCCGGTGGAAAACCCATTTTGGACACTTTTGTAACACGTGCCGACAAAATCAGCCTGGCTTATGAAGACAACACGTTTACGCTTGAGTTTTCCACATTGGATTATCGTAATTCTGGAAATATTTTCTATGAATATCGTATCAGAGAGTATGAAAAGAACTGGACCTCTACTCAATTGGGAATCAATCAGATTACATACAATCATTTAAATTCCGGTAAGTATACATTTGAAATACGCGCCTGTGAGAACGGGCAGTATACCCCTGTGAAGGTGATACGGATTGATATTGCGGCACCGTGGTGGCGTTCGTCTCTGGCTTATGTCTGCTATGCGTTGATATTGCTTGCTGTTGCATTCCAGATTTATTTGAGTGTTCGTCGCCGGCACCAGAAAGAAATGAATGAAGAGAGAATCAAACTTTTTATCAATCTCTCGCATGAGATTCGCTCTCCAATGACTTTGATTGTGAGTCCGTTGGAGAATTTGTTAAAGAGAGACTATGATGCCGATACGATGAAGATGCTGCGTCTGATGCAGAAGAATGCGAATCGTATTATTAATCTGATGAATCAGTTGCTTGATATGCGTAAAATTGAAAAAGGGCAATTGAATATTCATTGCGTTGAAACGGACATGGTGGATTATATCAAAGAATTAATCTCTTTATTTACTTATCAGGCGGAGAAAAGGAACATAAACTTGTGTTTTGATTATGAACAGGAGGAGCTTCCGGCGTGGATTGATCCTAATAATTTTGATAAAGTATTGGTAAACCTGCTGTCGAATGCTTTTAAATATACGCCGGATGGAGGTGAAATAAAAATCAGCCTGCGCGAGAAGGTGAATGAACTTACTGTTGGAGATTTGCAGCATTTTATTGAGATTGAAGTGATTGACAGCGGATCCGGCATTGACGCCAATAAACTGGAAAAGATATTCGAACGTTTTTATCAGGCGCCTTCCAATGGTTTCAATGGAAGTATCGGTTTTGGTATTGTACTCAATGATAATCTGTGCCGGATGATAGTTAAATTGCATCACGGCACTATCAATGCTTGTAATCGGCAAGATGCACAAGGAAGTCGTTTCATTATTCATATTCCTTATGGGAAAGATCATTTGAAGAAATCCGAATGGGTGGATGCGGAAAACAAAACTACCTCAAGAGTCCCTTCTGTCTTGGGGCTTTCTCAAGAAAGTGAAGAAGAAACGGCTAAGACAAGAAACCATAAAGCGAATTATAGGATTGTGATCGTAGATGACGACGACGAGATTCTTCGTTTCCTGGAGGCGGAATTGAGCTCGCAATACAAGGTATACATTTGCCGTAACGGGAAAGAGGGTTTGCAAACCATTCTGAAACAACAACCGGATCTTATAATTTCTGATGTCGTGATGCCTGAAATGGATGGTATCTCACTTTTGAAAACGATTCGCAACAATCCGAATGTGAGTCATATACCGTTTATCCTATTGACTTCAAAAGCGGAATATAAAGACCGTATTGAAGGATTAAGTAAAGGTGCGGATGCATATTTAGGAAAACCGTTTGTCGTTGAAGAGTTGAGAGTACATATCAAGAATCTGATTGAGACAAGATTGTTATTGAAAGGAAAGTTCTCTGGTGTCAGGGATCAGGTGGGAAAGATTGAAATTGCTGAAAATAAATCCGGAGATGAACGATTGATGGAACGGGTTATGAATGTGATGAATAAGTTTCTGGATGATTCGGAATTCAATGTAGAAATGCTTGCCAGGGAAGTCGGATTGAGTCGTGTACAGCTTCATCGTAAAATGAAAGATATTACAGGAGTTTCAACATCTGTCTTTATCCGGAATCTACGGATGAAGAAAGCGGCAGCACTACTTCAGGAAGGGAAGCTGAATATTTCAGAAATAGCGGATGCGGTAGGCTTTGATAGTCAGGCTAATTTTGCGACTGTTTTTAAGAAGTTCTATGGAGTATCTCCTTCGGAATATGCTGCGTCTATCAGAAATAAAGGCGAATGATACAAATTTAAAACTGCGTTATACATATAACTAACTTTACGTTACATTTTACCAAACGTTTTGAAATACAAGATTGTAATTTTGTGCTGGTTGAGGGCGATCTAAAGAATCGACAGATGCAAAAGTACAATCTTGTATTTTACTCTTGACTCCTTTTCCTATATTTTAATAATGAATGCATGAAAACACAAAGTTGTATGAACAGGCTTTTATGGATTACTTTATTGGTAATCGGTTTATCTGGATGCTCGGAAGAGAGTTCATCGTCAGAGGAAAATACGGAATCTGGTACGATCCAAGATGGGGATCATACTGATAATGCAACGGTTATTCAATTAAATTCTTCCGATCAATATCAGACAGTGGAAGGGATTGGCGGCGGGATAGCCAATTATGAGAATTGGTATTGTCAACACCCCAATAAAAAAGAATTGTTTGATCTGATTTTCAAAGATTTGGAGATTTCCATGATTCGTATAGGAAACTGGTACGAAAAGAAGATATCGGGTGAGAATCCCGATATTCTTAAACAGCAAAAAGAGATAATGGATGCAGCAACTCAAAGACTGGGGCGTAGCAATTTCTCTGTAATGATGTCTAATTGGCTGGTAGCACCCGATTTGATAGATAGGCCGAAAGAAAAGGGAGCGACACTTAAAAGAAATAATGAAGGGAAGTACATGTATAAAGAATTTGGTGAATGGTGTCGCATGACATTAAAAGCTTATCAGGAAGCAGATATGTCACCGGATTACTTGAGCATGATGAATGAGCCGGATGGGGATAACAGTGCAGGAACCAAAATCCGCTTAGGCTACGGTATCGACGACTCCCAAAAAGCGAATTACGGGAAAGCATTGGACGCCACTTATGAAGCATTCAAAGAGGTGTCTAAGCGTCCCAAGTTAATCGGCCCGGAAGTGCTTGGAATTGGCTATGGTACTTTTAGTAACTATTACAGAGACTTGAATCCTGACCTATTGGATGCTGCTGCTTTCCATTGTTATCATGGTGGTAAGACTTCCGATTATAAAGATAACGACCGTTATTCTTCCGCCCATGCTTTTAAAACTGAATTTCAAAACATAGTCCGGCAAGTTGGCAACAAATCAATTATGATGACGGAGAACTGTTCTTATCATCCTGCTGTTCCCGAAGATGCTGTGAATATTGCACATTTTATATCAAACTCCTTCCGTTATGCAAATGCCACTGTTTATTTGCACTGGGCACTATTATGGGGATATGCAGATGCTGATGAATTAAAAAAGGGGGGTGACGGTTGCATCGCTGTCGAGTGGCCTTGGAGTAGTTCCCGCTGGACGACGGAAAAAGGCTATGTGGTAAGGAGTGAGTTCTATGGGCTTAAGCACTTTACAAAGTACGTCAAACCGGGTTGGCGGCGGATCGGAGTGGATTATGAACTAAAAGAGGTGGAGGTAGTTGCTTTTCAAGACCCTGATGAATATCAGATAGCTGTCGTTTTAGTCAATTACTCCGAACAGGAGGAGAAAACGGTCAGGTTGGAGAATATTGGCAGTAAGGAGGTATCCTCCATAAGGAAAGTAATACAGACTGATACTCAAAAAGAAAGTTGGTATCAGGAGCTGAAAAACACTGATCCATTTGTCGAATTAGTATTACCAAAAATGAGTGTTACCACTGTTTATTTCAAATTCAAAACAAATTGAAACGTATTTAAAAAGCGAATAAACGTATGTGCAACTTGATGTTACATTTCAAATAGTGTAGTAGAATGTAAGTTCATACTTTTGTGTCGGACATTTGCTAAATATGGGTGTGAAATTATAAAGCAATATTTTATAAATGTAATATATATGAAGAACAATTATTTTTCAAGATGTGTGCTGCTAGCCGGATTATGTTCGGTTATTATGGTTTTTGCAGTCACTCCTGTTTATGCGACCGGAGGTGCATTTTCTCCTCTTCCACATGCTGTCTCTGAAGGAGACATTACTGTTACCGGTAAAGTGGTTGATGATGCCGGAGAACCTTTGATAGGTGTTAGTATTCAAGTGAAAGGTACTAGTAAAGGTGCTACTACTGATGTGAATGGTATTTATACACTAAATATAGCATCAGGTTCTACCCTTGTATTCTCATATATCGGAATGAAGACCATTCAACGGAAAGTGACGAAAGGCGGTAAGCTGGATATCACGATGGAGAATGATGAGAATATGTTGGACGAGGTGGTAGCTGTAGGATACGGCTCTATGAAACGTTCGGACTTGACAGGATCGGTCGTTTCCATCAATGCCAAGTCCATAGAAGAATCAATGGCTTCTACCATTGACCAGGCGTTGCAAGGACGTGCGGCAGGATTGCAGATGACGCAGAATTCCGGTGTTCCGGGTGGAGGTACATCTATTCAGATTCGTGGTGTGAATTCATTAAACAGTACCAATGAACCTATTTATGTAGTAGACGGAGTTATTATCTCCGGTGAAACAGGCTCGAATACAAGTAATGCTATGGCAGGTATTAATCCAGCTGATATTGAAAGCATTGAGATCTTGAAAGATGCTTCGGCTACTGCCATTTATGGTGCACAGGCGGCTAATGGGGTCATATTGATTACGATGAAAGCTGGTGTAACAGGCAAGCCTCGAATTAACTTCCAAGCCTCTGTGGGAAATCAGGAAATACCGAAAACAATCGACATGATGAATTTGCGTGACTATGCCCGTCATTATAATGAACTATATGCTCTTATAAATGCCAGCAGGGTGAAAGATGCGTTTAGTCATCCTGAAACTTTAGGTGACGGTACTAACTGGCAGGATGAGATATTCCGCAATGCTCTGTTGCAGAACTATAACCTGTCAATTCGTGGCGGTACAAAAACGGTCAGCTATAATCTGTCCGGCGGATATTTGGGGCAGGATGGTATTTGCATCGGTTCGGATTTTGAGCGTTACACCTTCCGTATGGGAACAGAGATACAGGTTACTCCTAAGGTTCGTTTCGGAGGTACGGTGAATGTTTCTTATACCAAGCAAGGTACAGGCATGGCTAGCTGGTCTATCATTCCCAATGCACTTTATCAGGCACCGGATGTTCCCGTACGTGATAAGAATGGTAACTTTTCCGGACCGGAAGAGGACGACCAGCAGAATTTAAGCAATTACAGTAATCCGGTGGCGTTGGCAGCGTTAACACAGCGTAATAATGAAAAGGGAGGTGCTCGTGCCAATCTTTTCATGAAAATCAATCCATGGAAATGGCTGACTTACCGTACTGATTTTACGGCAGACGGCAATATCGATAATTATCAATATTTCCTTCCCCAATATGAATTGGGATACTCAAAGAATCCTTATCCTACTAATGAACACTCCAAAAACTACGGGCTTTACTGGGGATGGAAGAATGTAGTGACGATGGAGAAGACGTTCAAACGTAAGCACAAGACGAGTTTGATGTTAGGACATGAGATGACTTCCAGAAGTTCAGATTATCTTCAGGGAAAACGTACACATGGTGATAATCTGCTGACAGACTTGGATGCAGGTGATGCTGCGTATGCCACCAATAGTGGAAGGGCAAGCAAGACAACGTACCTCTCTTATTTCAGTCGTCTGTTTTATAGTTACGACAACCGTTACCAGTTAACGGCTACGGTACGGCGCGACGGGACATCCCGTTTTGCCAAAGGAAATCAGTGGGGGACATTCCCATCAGTAGCTGTGGCATGGCGTCTTTCCGAAGAGTCATTCTGGCGTCCGCTGAAAGATGTGGTTAATAACTTCAAGTTGCGTTTGAGTTATGGTGAAGTCGGTAATTCCAATGTCAGTGCATTTGCTTACCAACGGATGGGAACGTATGTGCAGTCTATCTGGGGGACGAGTTTGCAGACCGCCAATATTGCTAATCCCGATTTGACATGGGAGAGTACCCGTTCCTGGAATGCAGGTATCGACCTGAACTTTTTTAATAACCGTGTCGAGTTTATTCTGGATGCATATATCAAAAAGACAAGAAACCTCTTGTTGCAACAAGATTATCCGGGATATATGGGAACTACGGGCAATGGTGCTGCAACAGCTCAATGGGCGAATATAGGCTCCATGGAGAATAAAGGTTTTGAATTTACATTGAACACGGTAAATATATCCAATAGGGATTTTCAGTGGCGTACAAATGTTACATTCAGTTTGAACCGTAACAAGGTAGCAAGTATGAATACAGAGAATGCCTTTATCGACAAGACTTATCAAAATAGTGGTCAGACGGAAGTGATTACCCGCACTGCAGTCGGAAAGCCTGTCAGCCAGTTCTATGGCTATAAGGCAATCGGCCGCATCAATAGCGCTTCCGATTATTTGATAGATAATGGTGATGGAACTAGCACGGTAAAGATTGCTACTCCAGTATTGCGGGTAGGTGAACAGGTGGTTAACTCGGGTACGGATAAAGGTAGCCTTATCAAACAAATTTATATTGGCGATTATATTTTTGAGGATCTGAATAATGACGGAGTGATTGACGAAAAAGATCAGACATTCTTGGGAAGTCCGTTGCCTAAATTTACCTATGGCATTAATAATACCTTTAATTATAAGAATTTCGATTTGACTATATTCTTATATGGTTCGTATGGAAACAAAGCGATGAACTATTTGTCCCGTCGTATTACTAACCCCAATTCGAGTGGTAATGTACACGCGTCCGTTGCCAACCATGCCCGTTTGGGATACCTTGATGGAAATTCGGATAATACCGATGTCTGGAATATGTATATATTGCCCGGCTCTAACGGTTTGTGCCGTATGTCTGTTAATGATGCCAATGATAACGACCGCATCAGTAGCCGTTATGTGGAGGATGCTTCTTTCTTGCGTATACAGAATATTGCTTTGGGATATACGTTACCGAAGAATTGGTTGAAAAAACTGAAGATAGAGAATGCGCGCATTTATGCGAATATTAAAAATGTATATACATTCACAGGCTATGACGGTTACGATCCGGAGATTGGCTCTACACAGGCGCAATATTCTTATTCCGGTCAGAGTATGCTGATGTACGGAGTGGATACGGGACGTTGTCCTTCTCCCCGTATTTATACATTTGGTATTGATTTAACCTTTTAAATAGAAAACTTCCATGAAAAAGAATATTATATTATCAGTGGTTTGTGGAATGGTCGCGATGGCAAGCCTCACTTCCTGCAATGACTTCTTGCAAGTAAGTGCCACCAACCAAAAAGAAATGGACAAATCCTTTACTACTTATGACGAGCTGCGTTTGGCAACAGCTTATCTTTATATGAAACCTTGGTTTGGTTTTCACAGTACCCGTCTGTTTGCGATGGGAGATGCACGCGGAAACAATATCTATGGTGACAACAACAACGAGACAGGTTATGCTCCTTATTGCCTCTTTACCGACAAACCCAATACACCCGGACTTGCCGATGCGTGGAATTCACTTTACATTGTTGTTACGCAGGCAGACTACATCATTAACGATTATGCACCACAGGGACGCCAACATTTCAGTGAAGCACAAGCGAATGCTTGCGAGGGAGAAGCACGTTTCATGCGGGCGGCGGCTTATTACTATTTGGCTTCTTACTGGCACGATGTGCCCATTATGGAGAATCCAATTGCTCATACGGAAGCTTTCAAT
>ERZ779654.605-NODE-605-length-21468-cov-1.944146_pt1 | contig 21468 bp, 16 predicted proteins | sample MGYA00511075_ERZ779654 | MGnify/ENA primary metagenome ERZ779654 (study PRJEB29588, sample SAMEA2155636) | human gut metagenome | biome: human gut; feature: human-associated habitat; material: faeces | place: Denmark | collected 2008/2010 ...
TATATCAGCGGTTAATGAGCTTGGTTATGAGATGTCAGCATTTCAGATACTTCCGGTTCTTTTCTATCCGATGATGCTTCTTATAAGCTCGCTTATATGGATATTTATAATTCCTGCAGACAGATAAACTTAACTGGTAACTTTTAACTTCACGCCAATTAATATGGAGGATTTTCTCATGGCTAAAGACACTAAGGATGGTAACAATTTAAACGAAAAAAGCTATGTTAATAAAAAGTTGCTGCAGTGCTACTTGATTATATCAATGGTACTTTTGGCGGCATATATAATGGAACTTGTTAAGGGAAATAGAACGGCAGGATATGTGTTTGTATTTTCGATTATTCTTATTGTGCCGGTTATTATGGCAGCATTCGCATATAAGAAAAATGCTGAGAGTAAAATAGTCAGGTCAATTACGGCAATAGGCTATGGAATATTATATGCCTTTGTATTATGGACATCAGTAAGTATTCTTTCATTTACTTATGCAATTCCTATGATAATTGCAATATCTATGTTTGCAGATAAAAAGTATACCTTAAAGGTTGGTATTGCAAGTGCACTTATTAATATTGTATATATTATTATCCAATATGTTAATGTTGGAATAACAAGCAGTGATATGGTTGATTATGAAATACAGATTGCATTTATGACACTTGTTGTAGCATTTTCTTATATTACAACAGATGTACTTGGACATATATCAGCTTATAAGCTTGAGACAATTGAAGCAGAGAAGGCTAAGACTGATGATATGCTTGATAAGATAATCAAAGCTAATGATAACCTCTGCAAAGAGATTGACAATATCAATGATGAGTCAAAGAATATGCAGGAACAGGCGGAAGGAAGCCAGCTTGCAGTATCACAGATGGTATCAGGTGCTAATGAGCTTGCAGGAACAGTGCAGAACCAGCTTGAGATGACAGAGAGTATTGGGGAGCTTACAGAGAATGCAAGAACGATTATTGAGGATATCAAGAAGCAGTTCGATACAACAACAGATATTACTAAGACAGGCAATATCAATATGGAACAGCTTGAAAATGTATCAAAGAACAGCAGTGATATTGGCAGTGATGTAAGTGGTGCTATGAATGAGCTTACAGCTAAGACAGAAGAAGCTAAAGTGATTCTTGGAATGATTAACGGAATTACAAGACAGACAGCACTCCTTGCACTTAATGCAAGCATAGAAGCTGCGAGAGCAGGTGAGGCAGGAGCAGGTTTTGCAGTAGTTGCACAGCAGATTAAGCAGCTTGCAGAGGAGACACAAAAGTCAACAGAGGAGATAGAGAATATTATCGTAGCACTGGCAGAGCAGGCTGAGAAAGCTGGGTTTAGTGTTAATAATCTTCTTTCGGCCAATGAGAACCAGATGGAATTAGTGAACCAGTCAAAGAAATCATTTGATGCGATAAGAGATGACATAAGGGATATTCAGGTAAAGATAGACGAAGAATACAATTATATGGATAATATCACAACAAGCAACAATGAGATTACACAGCAGATAGAAAGCCTTAGTGCATTCAGTGAAGAGCTTCTTGCCAACACAGAGAATACACAGGAACTCAGTAATAAGACTATTAATGGAAGCAGGAATATTAATAATCTTTTAGATGATGTAATGAAAGAAGTCAGCATTTTGCAGATGATAATAGACAGTAAAGACGAATAGAGAATAGTACTGTAACGCTGAGTTAAGTTGCAGGAAGGAACGAGGAGTAAAATGTCAAAGAACAATATTATACTTATAGGTATGCCGGGAAGCGGTAAAAGCACACTTGGAGTTGTACTTGCCAAGAAGATAGGATATTCATTTATAGACTCTGATATTGTGATTCAGGATACATATAAAAAGACGCTTGAGCAGCTTATAGAAGAAAATGGCGATACTGGCTTTATTAAGATTGAGAATGATGTGAATTGTTTAATATCTCCAGAGCATACAATTATAGCAACAGGTGGAAGTGCTGTATATGGAGATGAGGCTATGGAGCATTTTAAGCAGATAGGAACAGTTATATATTTAAAAGTTTCAGAAAAAGAGCTTGAGAGCAGATTAGGGAGCCTTAAAGAAAGAGGTGTTGTATCCAACGGCAAGTCTACAGTAGAAGAAATCTTTGAGGACAGAAAAAGGCTCTATGAGAAATATGCAGATATAACAATTGTTCAGGAGGGCCGTGATATAAGAATGATTGTTGAGGATATGTATAAGAAGCTTACAAAGCTGATATAAAAGTGAGAAATAATTGAAATAATTATAAAACTATAGAAAAATATCTCCTTTTGTGGTACTATTAAAGATAGTAACATACGGAGGAGGTATTTTTTTAATGCAGGATAAATATAAATACACAGATGTGAGTGAAAGAAACAGAAGAATGAATAGGTTCTATATAGTGGCGACTTCTCTACTTGGTTTGATGTTTCTTTTTTATCTGTGGATGAAGCAGTTTAATCACAATATTCCATCAGTAGTTGTGTATTGTAACACAGCACTTATTGCTGTATTTGTAGCTGTTAATGTCATAGTTTACAGAAAGAATACAGCGACAAGATATTTAAAGGTTATGTCAACTATTGAGATTGGAATAGAATATCTGTTAATTGGTGTGCAGACAGATGCAAGCTTTATCAGTTATGCTATTCTTGGAATATTTATACTTCAGATTCCTTATTATGAGAAGAAGTCGTTGAAAAGAACTGCGGCAGGAATGTTGATTTTATACATAATTGTAACTGCTGTGCAGGCTTCAAAGGGAATATATGGACAGGACGTTAATGCAGTATGTTCAATATTTATGATAGTGCTTATAGGTGTTGTTATATTGGAAGTTGGTAAATTAACAATTCTGTTTAATGATGATGCTGTTAATTCGGCTAAAGATGAACATAGCAGAATAAAAGAGATTTTAGATAATATAATTATGGTATCAGGTGTTGTCAGCAATGAAACTAAGAAGAGTGATAAGCTTATCAATGAACTCGTTGATACAACTAATACAGTAACTAACAGTATGAAAGAGATATCTGCGGCAACTAATATGACAGCGACAAGCATAGAAGAGCAGAGCAGTATGACAACAACTATACAGGAGGCTATTGAACATACAGGAAAGGCTTCTGATCAGAGGGTTGAGCTGGCTGTTAATTCTAACGACAGTATACAGAAGAATATTGTTGTTATGGACGAATTAAGAAAGCAGTCTGAGCAGATAACAGATACTAATAAGTCTGTTACTGAGTCTATGCAGAGATTACAGGAAAAGACTAAGAACGTGGAAAATATTGCTGGAATGATACTTAATATATCAAGCCAGACTAACCTTTTAGCACTTAATGCTTCAATTGAAAGTGCAAGAGCTGGTGAAGCAGGAAGAGGCTTTGCGGTTGTTGCTGAGCAGATAAGACAGTTAGCAGAACAGACAAAGAATTTTACAGAAGATATTACTAAGATAACTAATGAACTTAATGATAATGCAGATGAAGTTGTTGTATCTGTTAATTCTTCCGTTGAGGCAACTAAAGAGCAGGGCGAGAGAATAATTGAAGCGGCACATACATTTGAACAGCTTAACAAGAATATAGAAACACTTATAGAGCATATTGATGTTGTTAATAAAGAAATAGCAGGTCTTTCAGACTCTAATAATAAGATTGTAGAGAATATTTCACAGTTATCAGCAGTTACGCAGGAAGTAACAGTCAATGCCGAGCAGGTACATAATATGAGTGAACAGAACCTTGAGTATGCAAAGCAGGTTAAAGAAGCTGTTGGCAATATTAGAATTACATCAGAGAAAATGGAAATAGAAGAATAAAAGTATTTGGATGTACAAAATGATTGTTATAAATTTATCGAAAATTATACGAAAAAACGATTAAATTGTTGAAAAAAATATTAAAATGTTGTAAAATATTGATAACATATAATCAATTATTTGATCGGAGGCGTGTAATATGTTGTTTCAGATTTATGGCGAAGGTGCCATTTACCAGTTATTAGGCTGTGTTCTTGTCTTTGCAGGACTCGTTATCTGTAACGAACTTGCAAGACGTTCTAAATTTGGTGGATTGTTATTCTTTATTATAATTCCAATCGCACTTACAATCTATTTTGTGGCTATCCAGATAGGAGCTGCACAGGGTGCTTCATGGGCACTTAATAATACTACATATAGATATATGAATGGATGGTTCCATTATGCTAAGCTTTATGCCGCTACAGCAGGCTGTATCGGATTTATGATGCTTAAGTATAAGTGGAGCATAGGTAAGACAGAATGGTTTAAAGTATTCCCATTCTTAATCGTTGCCATTAATATTCTTATCGCTGTTTGTAGTGATTTTGAATCAGCAATCAAAGGTGGAATTAATGGCGGCTGGTGGTTCTCTAACGAGGGTGTATGGCTTTACGGTGGCTGGTGGAACTGGCTTAACGGTATCGCAGGCTTAATCAATATCTTCTGTATGACAGGCTGGTGGGGGATTTACTCATCAAAGAAGCAGGATGATATGTTATGGCCAGATATGACAATATGGTTCATTGTTGCATATGATATATGGAACTTCACATATACATATAACAACCTTCCAACACATACTTGGTATTGTGGTGTTGCATTACTTCTTGCTCCTACATTTGCTAATGCGTTATGGAACAAGGGTGGCTGGATTCAGAACCGTGCTAATACACTTGCAATATGGTGTATGTTCGCACAGGTAGTTCCATTATTCCAGGTTGACGGAATATTTGCTACACTTCCAGTCCTTTACAAGTACACAGGAGCTAAGTCAGGAATGGAACTTACACATTATACATTAGAGCAGATGAATGCCGCAGGTGCATATCCAGTTGCTCAGGGTGTAATGGCTATTCTTGCAGTAGTAGCTAACGTAATCTGTATCTCAGTTATCATTAAGAGAGCTATTGAACAGAAGAAGAATCCATACAAGAACGAAATCTTTGCAGGAACTAGAGATTTTGAACAGGCTATGGATAGAGCATAATATATGCGGGTTAATATATCAGTATTGTGATAATTATATATAGATATTGATATATATGGATACATTAAGTATCAAAAGATAAAACAACAAAATACAATGATTATATGAAGATAAGAATACCTTTCTGTTGCAGGGACAATCCTTAATAACAGAAAGGTATTTTTGCATTATAATTATTGCCGTAGTTATATAGTAAGTTGCTAAAGAATACTTTGCTGTGCTATACTAATAATATTAATATGCACCTTTGACTGGTGCAGGAATGGAGGCACATTATGATTAAAAAGATTAGGGGAATTAAAATCGAACTTATAATTATATCAATAGCGTTATTTGTGTTAGGTCTTTTCCTTACAATATTTCCTGAGGTATCACAGATTATCATATGCAGGGCAGTAGGAATTGCATTATGCGTATGGGGAGTGTTAAGGCTTATGACATATTTCAGAATGTCAAGGGAAGATGTATTCGTATCATTCGGACTTGTACAGGGCATATCATTACTTGCATTTGGAATATTCTTTGTTATGAGACCAGAAGCTATTGCAGTATTTTTTGGAACAGCTATTGCCATAATAATTATTATTGACGGTATATTAAAGCTTCAGTATGCAATAGAATTCTATCATATGGAAGCACAGCGCTGGTGGATAGAGGCAATTGTTGCAGCATTAATGGTTGTTATGGGTGTTGTTGCATTATTTAACCCATTTGGTTCATCAACTGTACTTATGATGTTTGTTGGAATTGTGCTTATGGTTGAGGGCCTGAGTGACCTTATATCTATTATAAGAATATCTTCGTTTATTAAGAATTTAAGAGGATAGTGTATTGTCGGGAGGCGGAATAGAATTTGTCTCTGGCATAATTAAGATTAATACAATTATTGAAGTGGTAATCGTAACTGCTGTTATTAATGAATTATTATAATGAAATTATATTGCTGTGGCGGCAGCCAGGCCTTATAAATGTAAAAATATGGAGGAAATAATTAAAATGTCGGATAAAGTAATATATGCAGCTATACTTGGAGCAGGAACAGTAGGACTTGGAACATACAAATTATGTGAGGCTATGAGTGATGAGATAAAGCATAAGACAGGAGCAACACTTGTTATTAAGAAGGTTCTTGTAAGAAATTTATCTAAGAAAAGAGAAGGTATTCCAGATGAAATTCTTACAGATAAGTGGGAAGATATAATTAATGACAAGGATATCAGCATTGTTGTTGAGCTTATGGGTGGAATTCATCCAGCTAAGGATTATGTTCTTGAGGCGCTTAAGGCTGGCAGGCAGGTTGTTACAGCTAATAAGGATCTTATTGCTGAGTATGGAGAGGAAGTTGGCAATGCGGCTAATAAAGCAGGAGCAGACCTTCAGTTTGAGGCGGCTGTAGCTGGTGCAATACCAATTATCAGACCATTAAAGCAGAGTATGACTGGTAACCATATCACAGAGATTATGGGTATTGTTAATGGTACGACTAATTATATTCTTACTAAGATGACAGAGAGTGGAATGGACTACAAGGAAGCTTTGGCAAAGGCTACAGAGTTAGGTTATGCAGAAGCAGACCCGACAGCAGATGTGGAAGGATACGATGCAGGAAGAAAGATAGCTATTATGGCTTCTATTGCATTTAACTCAAGAGTAACATTTGCTGATGTATACACAGAAGGTATTACTAAGATTTCCGCAGATGATATTAAGTATGCCAAGGAATTTGGCTATGTAATCAAGCTTTTAGGTGTTGCCAAGAATACAGAGGACGGAATTGAAGTAAAGGTTCACCCAATGCTCATACCTAATAATCATCCTCTTGCAAATGTTAATGATGCTTTTAATGCTGTATTTGTACACGGTAAGGCTATGGATGATGCAATGTTTATGGGACGAGGTGCAGGACAGATGCCGACTGCCAGTGCAGTTGTAGGTGATATAATTGATGTATGCAGAAATATAGTACACGATTCCTGCGGAAGAATTGGCTGTTGCTGTTATAAGAATCTTGAAGTGAAGGATATAACAGATACTAAGAGCAAATTCTTCTTAAGACTTGAAGTTGCAGACAAGCAGGGCGTTCTTGCCAATATTGCAAGCGTTCTTGGTAACAGCGGTGTAAGCATAGCACAGGTAGTTCAGAAGAGCGGCAAAGACGGAGTTGCTGAACTTGTTATTATAACAGCAGAAGTTCTTGAGAAGAACTTTAATGATGCTATGGCTGTATTTAAGGGACTTTCAGCAGTTAAGAATATAGCTGGTGTTATAAGAGTGTATTAAGATTAACAGAAAGGCAGTTGATAATGGCGGCTAAATATTATGCAGTAAGAAAAGGCAGAAATACAGGAATATATAGAACATGGGATGAATGTAAAAGTCAGGTGTTCCAATATGCCGGAGCTGAATATAAAAGCTTTACAACTGAACAGGAAGCTCTTGAATATATTGGCAGGCTTAAGAATAATGATGTCCAGAGTGAGAGCTATGCGTATGTTGATGGTTCTTTTAATATAGTAACGGGTGTCTATGGATATGGCGGATTTCTTGTATATAATAATGAAAAATGTATCATTACAGGAAGTGGCAGTGATAGTGAAATGGCTTCAATGCGTCATGTAGCCGGTGAAATTCTTGGAAGTATGGCGGCAGTAGAGAAAGCAATAGAACTTGGCGTTAAAAGTGTAGATATATATTTTGATTATATGGGAATAAGAGCGTGGGCACTTGGAGAGTGGAAGCGTAATAAGAAAGGTACTATAGCTTATTATGATTATATGCAGTCAGTAAAAGATAAGATAGCCATTAATTTTGTTAAAGTTAAGGGACATTCAGGTGTTGAAGGTAATGAGGAAGCCGACAGGCTGGCTAAGAAAGCTGTAGGAATATTATAAATAGATAAAAGATAGACAAAAGATTGTCAGATAATAATTGACATATAACATTAATATATGATATTATTTATTCGTGTGAGTCAGGAAGTATATGATTTCATACAAATATGACCACTTGTATCTTAGGTGTGCAGTAGTTATACAGCATATCAGGATAAAGTTAAGCCTAACGGACAGGCGGGTCGGTTGCCGGTGTGGTAGAACCACATTATTATTATTGATTGAGCATTAAGCTCTGTTTTTTAAGTTGATTACTTTATAATCTGTGCCAAGCACATCATCTTGTGAAACGGTCAATAAAGAGTGACGCATATTTGTATGACATAGACAAGTCGTCTATGAAATATATTCGCTGATTTCGTATATATTATGACATTATATTGTATAGTTACAGATATATTTTAATGTAATGATGTTGATATTATATTATGACTAATAAGGTGGTAAGTGTGTAAGCACTGCCACCTTTTTTGTGTAATTTAGGAAGCTTTGTGTGATTAAGAAAAACTGCACTGTTTATGAAGTTTAATTATAAGATTTTACATAATTATGGAAATTTTCTGGCAGTGCTTAAAGAAATTATTTTTAATGTATGTGAGGTAAGGGAGATGTCTAATGATCAGACAAGAGCGCCAGTATATGAAGCACTGGAAAAGCTTAGAAGAAAAAGAGTAGTACCATTTGATGTTCCGGGTCATAAAAGAGGAAGGGGCAATCCTGAATTAGTGGAATTATTAGGAGAAAAATGTGTTGGAATAGATGTTAATTCTATGAAGCCATTAGATAATCTGTGTCATCCGGTATCAGTTATAAGGGATGCAGAAGAATTAGCGGCCAGGGCATTTGGTGCAGAGAACGCATTTCTTATGGTAGGTGGAACGACATCTGCTGTGCAGGCGATGATATTATCGAATTGTAAGAGAGGAGATAAAATAATACTTCCAAGGAATGTGCATAAAAGTGCCATTAATGCTTTAGTGTTATGCGGTGCAATTCCTGTATATGTTAATCCGGAGGTTAATCATCAGCTTGGTATTTCACTTGGTATGAATCTGGAGTCAGTACGAAAAGCTGTAAAAGAAAATCCTGATGCGGTTGCAGTGCTTGTAAATAACCCTACATATTATGGAATATGCTCTGATATATGTTCAATAGTGAAGCTGGCACACGAACACGGAATGAAAGTGTTAGCTGATGAGGCACACGGAACACATTTATATTTCCAGCCGCAATTACCAGTTTCTGCTATGGCAGCAGGGGCTGATATGGCGGCAGTATCTATGCACAAATCGGGTGGTTCTTTAACACAAAGTTCGATACTTCTTACGAATAAAGGTGTTAATGCTGATTATGTCAGACAGATTATCAATCTTACGCAGACGACAAGTGGTTCATATCTTTTGCTTGCCAGTCTTGATATTTCAAGAAGAAATCTTGCCTTAAGGGGTGAAGAGTCATTTGCAAAGGTAATGGATATGGCAGAATATGCACGCATGGAGATTAATGAAATAGGCGGATACTATGCGTATGGAAAAGAACTTGTTAATGGAACAAGCGTATATGATTATGATGTCACCAAATTGTCAGTTCATACGCTTGGATTGGGACTTGCTGGAATTGAAGTATATGATCTGTTAAGAGATGAATATGATATCCAGATAGAATTCGGAGATGTAAGCAATATCCTTGCTTATATATCTATCGGAGACAGATTACAGGATATAGAAAGACTTGTCGGAGCTCTGGCAGATATAGCCAGAATATATAAAAAAGACAGTACTGGAATGTTAAGCGGAGAATTCATAAGTCCAATAGTAGCCAGATCACCTCAGGAAGCTTTCTATTCTGCCAAGGAGTCCCTGCCAGTTGAGAAGACTGAGGGAAGAATATCAGGAGAATTTGTTATGTGTTATCCTCCGGGAATTCCGATATTAGCACCGGGAGAGATGATTACAGACGAGATTATACAGTATATTCTGTATGTTAAAGAAAAAGGCTGTTCAATGCAGGGAACAGAAGACAAGAGCGTTAATAAATTAAAGGTTCTGGTATAGACAGATAATTGTGGAAGAGCCATATGAAAGTATATACAGGAAATGAGGATTATTTAATATGGAGATGTGGTTTTCAGAGCTTCATACAAGCAATGTGAAGCTTTCAATGAGAATAGAAGAACAATTGTGTTCGGTGGAGAGTGACTGTCAGAGGATTGATGTGCTTGTTTCAGATGAATTTGGTAAATTTCTTGCATTAGACGGAGAGATACTATTTTCTGAAAAAGACGAGTTTATATATGATGAGATGGTAACCCATATTCCAATGGCAGTCCACCCTAATGTAAAGAATATATTAATAATCGGTGGAGCCGATGGAGGAGTTGCAAGAGAACTTATCAATTATAAATGTATAGAAAGAATAGATGTTGTTGAACCGGATGAAATGCTTGTTGAAGTATGTAGAAAGCATTTTCCTGAGCTTACCTGTGGACTGGATGATGACAGGGTTAATGTGTATATTCAGGATGCATTAAGATTTTTAAGAAATAAGACGGGTGATTATGACCTGATAATTAATGATGCGACAGATCCATTTGGATATACAGAAGGTTTATTCACCAAAGAATTTTATGGAAGCTGTTATAAGGCACTTAAAAGCGATGGAATTATGGTATATCAGCATGGAAGTCCGTTTTATTCAGAAGATAAAGAGGAATGTGTGAAAATGCACAGAAAGGCATATCAGGCATTCCCTGTAAGCCGTGTATATCAGGCACATATACCAACTTGTTCATCAGGATATTGGCTGTTTGGATTTGCTTCCAAGAAATATCATCCGCTTGATGATTTCAGACCAGAGGAATGGAAGAAGTTAGGTATAAAGACAAGATATTATACAACTAATCTTCACAGGGGAGCATTTATGCTTCCGGGTTATGTAGAACAGATGCTTGAAGAAGAAGAAAATGAGAAGAAAGCCTGAAAAGAGTAATAGACAGTGTTTAAAAATAAAGCGTTAAGATAATTAATAAACAGGGCTTAAAGAATGGAGGATAATTATGAGCAGAGTATTAATAATAGGTTGTGGTGGAGTTGCAACAGTGGCAATTAACAAGTGCTGTCAGAACAGTGATGTATTTACAGAGATATGTATAGCAAGCAGGACTAAGAGCAAATGTGATGCTTTAAAGGATAAATTACAGCCTGATACAAAGACAGTAATTACAACAGCAAAGGTTGATGCAGATAATGTAGAAGAACTTGTGAAGCTTATTGAAAGCTATAAACCAGAGGCAGTGCTTAACCTTGCACTTCCATATCAGGATTTAACAATAATGGATGCCTGCCTTAAGACAAAGGTGCATTATATTGATACTGCTAACTATGAAGCAGAAGATACCGAAGATCCTGAGTGGAGAGCTATATATGAAAAAAGATGTAAGGAAGAAGGTTTTTCAGCTTATTTTGATTATTCTTGGCAGTGGAATTATAAGAAGCAATTTGAAGAAGCTGGAATAATGGGACTTTTAGGAACGGGCTTTGATCCTGGTGTAACAAGTGTATTTTCAGCATATGCACTTAAGCACTACTTTGATGAAATAGACACAATTGATATTCTTGACTGCAACGGCGGAGATCACGGCTATCCTTTTGCGACTAATTTTAATCCTGAGATTAATTTAAGAGAAGTATCAGCACCTGGCTCATATTGGGAAGATGGACACTGGGTAGAAGTACCAGCTATGTCTATAAAGAGAGAATATGATTTCCCACAGGTTGGAATGAAGGATATGTATCTTTTACATCACGAGGAGATAGAATCGCTTGCTAAAAACATTCCGGGAGTTAAAAGAATAAGATTTTTTATGACATTTGGACAGAGCTACCTTACACATATGAAATGTCTTGAGAATGTTGGAATGTTAAGAACTGACCCTGTAAAAGTCAATGGTGTTGAAGTTGTTCCTATACAGCTCTTAAAAGAACTTCTTCCAGATCCTGCTACACTTGGAGAAAGAACAGTAGGAAAGACTAACATTGGCTGTATATTCAGGGGAAGAAAAGATGGAAAAGAAAAGACAATATATATTTATAATGTATGTGACCATCAGGAATGTTACAGGGAAGTTGAATCACAGGCAATATCATATACAACAGGAGTTCCTGCAATGATAGGAACAATGATGGTTGTCACAGGAATGTGGAATAAAGCAGGTGTATATAATGTGGAAGAATTTGATCCTGATCCATATATGGAAGCACTTAATAAATGGGGACTTCCTTGGGTAGTTGAGGAAAATCCACAGCTTGTAGAATAGAGGATATAAGAGTTGATGACAATAGATGATATTACAACACCAGCATATATTATAGATGAGAATATTCTGGTTCATAATCTTGAAATTTTAAAATATGTTGAAGACAAAACAGGATGTAAAATATTGCTTGCACAGAAAGCATTTTCAGCATTTTATGAATATCCGTTAATTGGCAGATACATAAGTGGCACAACAGCAAGTGGATTGTATGAGGCAAGGCTTGGCAGGGAAGAGATGAATAAAGAAAATCACGTCTATGCTCCTGCTTACAAAGAAAAGGATATAGATGAACTTGTAAAAATATGTGACCATATAATATTTAATTCCATAGGGCAGCTTATGCGTTATAAGGAAAAATGTATAAGAAGCGGTATCAGCATAGGACTTAGAATTAATCCGGAAATATCTACTCAGGGTGATAATGCAATATATGACCCTTGTGCGTATGGTTCAAGGCTTGGAGTAACTATTGATATGTTAAACAAGGCAGATGAGGAAGTTCTTAATGGAGTTGAGGGACTTCATTTTCATACTCTCTGTGAGCAGAATTCAGATGCACTTGCAATTACACTTAAAGCAGTTGAAGATAAATTCGGGCATATTATGAAGAATATGAAGTGGATTAATATGGGCGGTGGACATCATATAACAAGAAAAGATTATGATATAGATACACTTATTGGCTGCGTTAATCACATAAAGAGTGAATATAATGTACAGGTGTATTTAGAGCCGGGCGAGGCTGTTGCTCTTAATGCCGGTTATCTTGTTACAGAGGTGTTAGATAAGGTTGATAATGGAATCGAAACGCTTATACTTGATGCTTCTGCCGCGTGCCATATGCCAGATGTCCTCGAAATGCCATATACACCACCACTTCGGGGGGCACAGATAATTAAAAATATCAAAGAATATAAAGATGTTACTGCTGGTAAAGATATTCAGGAAAATGAAGATATTATGAAGTATAAAGATAAAAAAGAATACAGAGAAAATGTATACAGGCTGTCTTCATATACCTGTCTTGCAGGAGATATTATAGGTGATTATAAGTTTGACAGTAAGATTAATATAGGGGACAGGCTTGTATTTGAGGATATGGCGATATACTCAATGGTAAAGAATAATACATTTAATGGAATACCACTTCCAGCTATAGCGGTAATGAAAGATAAAGAAGTGCGGGTTATTAAAGAATTTGGTTATGAAGATTTTAAGTGGAGGCTTTCGTGAGAATAACAGATACTACACCTATAGAAGATGGCTATTATATGCCGGCAGAATATGACAGGCACAAGGCTACAATTATGATATGGCCTGTAAGGACAGGCTCGTGGCCTTATAATGCTGTAGCTGCACAGAATGTATTTGTGGATATTGCACATATAATATCCAGACACGAAAAAGTGTATATATTAGCAGATGAGAAGCACTATGCACAGGCAGAAGCAAGATTTATGAAAATAAAAGACGCTGTAACAGGAGAATGTAATAAAGCCAGTGAAGATATTAAAGCTGCCTGGAATATTGAAGTAGTCTGCATCGAAACAGATGATGCGTGGGCAAGAGATGTATGTCCCACGTTTGTAAAAAACGGACATACAGGTGATGTACGTGGGATTAACTGGAAATTCAATGCGTGGGGTGGCGATTATGACGGACTTTACAAGAATTGGGAAAAGGACGATAAAGCAGCTCTGCAATTCTGTAATATGACAGGATATGATTGCTATGATGCCAATCCGTTTGTGCTTGAGGGAGGTTCTATACACAGTGATGGTGAAGGTACGGTTATAGTAACTGACAGCTGTCTTTTAAGCAAGGGAAGAAATCCAGATATGGGCAGGGAACAGATTGAGCATAATCTTAAGAAATATCTGGGGGCAAAGAAAATTATATGGATTCCATATGGAATATATAATGATGAAACTAATGAACACGTTGATAATGTGTGTGCATTTACCTCACCAGCTAATGTAGTTCTTGCGTGGACGGATAATGAGGAAGATCCTCAATATGCAATGTCTTTGGCTGATATGAAGGTGCTTGAAAGAGAAACTGATGCCAGAGGACGTAAGTTTAATGTTCATAAACTGCATATACCGGATGTCCCAGTGTGCATAACTGATAATGATTTAAAGGGTCTTGTGTTTGAAGCAGGAGAAGATATGCGTGAAGCGGGAGAGCGGCTTGCGGCCAGTTATGCTAACTTCTATATAGCCAATGATATTGTGCTTGTTCCACAGTTTGGCGATGTTAAAGATAAGCAGGCAGTAGATCTTATTCAGAATCTTATGCCAGAGTATGAGGTTATTGGTGTGTATGCAAGAGATATAATTGTTGGTGGAGGCAATATACATTGTATTACACAGCAGATACCGCAATAACAGGATATATTAAAGTGGTATATATGTTACAGATTAGTGCTGCTGGCACAATTAAGGTATAAAAAGAAGTCAAAGCGTAATAGGTTATAGATTGGTTTTAGTGTGACAGACACGGAAATGAGGTAATATGAGCAGAAAAGTAAAAGCTGCGGCAATTCAGATGCGGTGCAGTAATAATGTCGGCGATAATATAAAAAAAGCTGATGAAATGACAAGAGAAGCAGTAAAAAAGGGAGCTAATATAATTCTTCTGCCAGAATTATTTGAAAGACAGTATTTCTGTCAGGAGAGAAGATATGAATATTACGCCTATGCCAAAAGCGTACAAGAAAATGATGCTGTCCAGCATTTTACACAGACTGCTAAGGAACTTGGAGTTGTTATAATTGTAAGTTTTTATGAAAAAAACATAAATGTGTTGTATAATACAGTTACGGTTATTGATGCTGATGGAAGCAATCTTGGAATATACAGAAAGACACATATTCCAGATGACCATTACTATCAGGAGAAATTCTATTTTACGCCGGGTAATACAGGATTTAAGGTGTTTAATACAAGGTTTGGCAATATAGGTATAGGAATATGCTGGGATCAGTGGTTCCCTGAAACGGCAAGAGCATTAGCGGTAAAGGGTGCAGAGATATTATTCTATCCTACAGCTATAGGAAGTGAGCCTATACTTGAATGTGACAGTATGCCTCATTGGAGAAGGTGTATGCAGGGACACGCCGGCTGTAATCTTGTTCCTGTGGTGGCAGCTAACAGAATTGGAATAGAAACAGTAGACCCTTGCGAGGCAAATGGTGGACAGAAAAGTTCACTCAAGTTCTATGGTTCATCATTTATAACAGATAATACAGGTGAAGTCATATGTGAAGCAGGAAGAGATACAGAAGAAGTACTTGTTGCACAGTTTGATTTAGATGAATATATGACAGACAGATTATCGTGGGGATTATTCAGAGATAGAAGACCGGAAATATATAACTGAATTGGAGATAAACGTAGTGAAGAAACTTGTTATAGGTATGCTTGCCCACGTTGATGCAGGTAAGACAACATTATCTGAGAGCATATTGTATACATCGGGAGCTATAAGAAAGCTTGGAAGAGTAGATAACAAAGATGCGTTTCTTGATAATAATGATTATGAAAGACAGCGTGGAATAACGATATTTTCCAAGCAGGCAGTATTTACCTACAAAGATTTAGATGTTACATTGCTTGATACACCCGGACACGTTGATTTTTCGGCAGAGATGGAGAGAACGCTCTGGGTGCTTGATTATGCTGTTCTTGTTATTAACGGAATGGATGGGGTTCAGGGACATACAGAGACACTTTGGGGACTTTTAAAGAGATTAAAAGTCCCTGTGTTTATATTTGTCAATAAAATGGACCAGCAGGGAACAGACAGGCATAGAATATTAGAACAATTAAAGAATAAGTTATCATCAGGATGTGTGGATTTTGACAGGCTTGATTATGAAGAGCTTGCTGTGTGCAATGAAGAAGCATTAGAGCAGGTGTTAGAGGAAGGCATTGTTGATGATAAGCTTATAGGAAATATGATAAGCCAAAGAGAAGTATTTCCTGTAATATTCGGCTCTGCATTAAGACTTGATGGAGTGGACAGACTTCTTGATATTATGAATAAATATTGTGAGGTATCTGAAAATGGTGATGATAAGCAGTCGGATATGTCAGCAAGGGTATATAAAATATCAAGAGATGACAAGGGTGAAAGGCTTACACACATTAAGGTTACAGGCGGAAGCCTTAAAGCTAAACAGCTTATTAATGGTGAGAAGATTAATCAGATCAGAATATATTCAGGTGAGAAGTACACTTCGGTAAATGAAGCTGTATGTGGAAGTATATGTGCAATAACAGGGCTGGAGGGCACCTATGCAGGACAGGCATTAGGCAGGGAGAATAATGATAATGCACCGGTGTTATCCCCTGTGCTTAATTATAAGATTAATCTTCCAGCAGGAACAGACCCGCTTATGATGCTTCCTAAACTTAAGATGATTGAGGAGGAAGAACCACAGCTTCACATTGAATGGAATGAGAGCTTTAAAGAAATACATGTGCAGGTTATGGGACCTGTTATGATAGAAGTCCTTCAGAATATTATTAAAGAACGTTTCGATTGTGATGTGACATTTTCTGAAGGAAGCATTGTATACAAGGAAACCATAGCTGATAAAGTTGAAGGAATCGGACATTTTGAGCCTTTAAGACATTATGCGGAGGTGCATCTTATATTAGAGCCGGGTGAAGCTGGGAGCGGTATGCAGTATGAGCTTGATTGTAGTGAGGATATGCTTGCCAAGAACTGGCAGAGGCTTATATATACACATCTGTGTGAAAAGACACATAAGGGTGTGCTTACAGGTTCAGCACTTACTGATGTTAAGATAACGGTTGTTGCAGGCAGAGCACATAACAAGCATACAGAGGGCGGAGATTTCAGGCAGGCTACATACAGGGCAGTAAGAAATGGACTTATGCAGGCAGAGAGTGTACTGCTTGAGCCATTTTATGAATTCACTCTAATACTTGACAGACAGTATATAGGCAGGGCTATGACTGACTTTGAGAGAATGGGTGCACAGTTTGAGATTAACGATAATGGTGATGAAGCAGTAATAAAGGGTGCTGGTCCTGTTGCCACTGTTGGTAACTATCAGGCAGAGGTTAATGCGTACACTAGGGGAAAGGGAGTATTAAGACTTAAAATGTCTGGCTACAGACCTTGTCATAATACAGATGAGGTTATTGAACAAATCGGATATGAAGCCGAGAGAGATACAAGAAATCCAGCAGATTCAGTATTCTGTGCGCACGGTTCAGGTTTTAATGTGCCTTGGTATGAAGTCAAAGATTATGCACACGTTGACAGCGTGCTTAATCCAGTGGGAACTAATGAAAATGTAGTTCTCACACCAAAAGAAGCAGCAAGAACGGTATCTGATGAATGGATTGGAACAGATGAAGTTGACAGAATACTGGCACAGACGTACTTTGCTAACAGCAGGGGTGATAATGAAAGACGTAAGATGTCTAAAAGAAAAGCCTCTGATGAAATGGGAAGATATGTAACAGCCTCTGGCAGTGGAAGCTATAATAATGGACAGTATAAAGCTTCGCAGTCTAAGAAGCAGACAAATTCAATATCGTATCTTCTTGTAGACGGCTATAATATAATACACGCGTGGAGCGAGCTTGAGGAATTGTCAAGAATTAATATGGACAGTGCAAGGGATAAGCTTCTTGATATAATGTGCAATTATCAGGGTATGAAGAAGTGTGAGCTTATCGTTGTATTTGATGCTTACAGGGTATCAGGACATCATGAAGAATATATGGACTATCATAATATTCACGTTGTATACACGAAAGAGGCAGAAACGGCAGACCATTATATAGAAAAGTTTGCACATGAGAATGGAAAGAAATATAATATAACAGTTGCTACATCAGATGGACTTGAGCAGGTTATTATCCGTGGAGCAGGCTGTCTTTTGTATTCAGCAAGAGAATTTGAGAAAGAGGTAAAAGCTATGGAGGAGCATATCCGCAGCGATTACCTTAACAGGACATATTAATTAATGGAAATCGAGGTTATGGATTATGAGTACATTATGGGTTATAGGAGATTCAACAGTAAGCAGTTTTGAGGATAAATACTACTATCCAAGATATGGTTATGGAACAATGCTTGATAAGTACCTTAATGATAATGTCAAGGTTGTCAACATTGCATTATCTGGCAGAAGCAGTAAGAGTTATCTTTCAGAGCCTGAATATAATACGCTTATTAATGGAATGAAGCAGGGTGATTATCTTTTAATAGGTTTTGGACACAATGATGAAAAGACAGAGAAGGAAAGATATACAAGTCCTGTTGGTGACTATATGACAGAAGGAACATTTGCTAATACTTTATATGTTAATTATATCAGGAAAGCAAGGAATGCAGGCTGTTATCCTATACTTTGTACTCCTATTGTAAGAAGAAGTGCATCTGGCGAATGGAAAGCCACAGAACTTCATATTACACAGGACGTTGCACAGTATAAAGGCGGAGATTATGCACTTGCAGTAAGAGAATTAGGAAAAGCCGTTGGCGTTCCGGTTATAGATATGACACAGCTTACCAGGGATGAATATGAAAAGTTAGGATCTGATAATACAATATATCTTCATGCGTGGCCATCTAATAATAAGCTGAGCGTTGATAATACACATACTAACATATGGGGAGCAAGGGTTAATGCTTATATGATAATGTCAGCAGTGAAAGAACTTAATATAAGTGGTCTGTCGGAAAATGTTGTGAACATTGATAACAACCCATTAGATTATAAAGAAAAGTTTCTTGTATCTAATAAAGATTATGTTCCAGTTGTATTCAGCGATGAGCTTCCAGACAGCAGATTGTTTAAGGATTATGGAGAGTACAAGGCGGCTGTATTTGGTGATGTATTAGGAGAAGTTGATGATACAGACTTTACTCTTGGAACAGATGCTAATGGAGATATGAACATAGCTGTCAGAAATAACAGAGGCAAGATATCTGCTGTAACAGACGGCATTGCTATGTATTATAAAAAAGTTGATATAACAGAGCATTTTACTCTTACAGCAACAGTTAAGGTTAATAAAATATTTGCTAATGACCAGGTATCTTTTGGGCTTATGGTAAGAGATGACTGCTATATTGATAAGAATATGCCTGACATATTAGGAGATTATGTTGCCGCCGCACCATTATTTATAACAAAGGGTGAGAAGGCGACAGCTACATTTGCAAGACGAAGCGGACAGCTTGTGCTTGGAAAAGATACGAATGAGGTTATAAAAGAAGGTGGGGAGTATGAGCTTATGCTTTCATCTTCTTCTGACGGATATGCGGCTAAGTTTGGAAAGGGTGATGTTATTACAGGCGGATATGATTTTAAGCTTACTGCAATTGACCCGGCTCATGTATATGTAGGAATGTTCGTATCAAGAAATGCAGATGTTATATTTTCTAATATTAAATATACAAAGAATGAATAAAATGTTATAATAAATCTAACAAAATATAGAACATAGAAGAAGGCTGTGTTTCATATATTAAACAGGATTGTGTTAATTGAATATTGGACTGGGGGTATGCTTATGAGAATAACATTTTTAGGAGCAGATCACGAGGTGACAGGAAGCTGCCATTATCTACAGGTGGCAGACAAGAACATTTTAATTGATTGCGGAATGGAGCAGGGCAATGATGTGTATGAGAATCAGGAGCTTCCAATTCCAGCGTGTGATGTTGATTATGTGCTTCTTACCCACGCACATATTGACCATTCAGGACTTATTCCACTTCTTTATGTGAATGGTTTCAGGGGAAAGATATACTGTACAGAGGCGACAGTACAGCTATGTGACATAATGTTAAGAGATAGTGCACATATACAGATGTTTGAAGCTGAGTGGCGTAACAGAAAGGCTAAGCGTTCTAATGGCACTTTAAAGGAATTTATTCCATTATATGATGCAAAAGCAGTATATGAGGTTATGAAGCAGTTCGTTGGTCTTGAATATGAGAAGATTGTAAAGATTGATGATAATGTGAGCATAAGATTAAGAGATGTAGGACATCTGCTTGGTTCTGCCAGTATTGAAGTATGGGCATCAGAAGATACACCAGAGGGCAGGGTTGAAAGAAAGCTTGTATTCTCTGGAGATATAGGCAATGTTCATAAGCCGATAACCAAGGACCCTGCAACAGTTGCAGATGCAGATTATGTTGTTATGGAGTCAACTTATGGCAACAGAAGCCATAATGGAACACCTGATTATGTGGCTGAGCTTGTCAAAGTATTCAAGCGTACATTTGACAGAGGCGGTAATGTTGTTATACCATCATTTGCGGTTGGAAGAACACAGGAGCTTTTATATCATATAAGAAAGATAAAAGCGGATGGACTTATGGACAGGGATTTTGATGTGTATGTCGACAGCCCTCTTGCAATTGAAGCTACAGAGGTGTTTAGTAAGAATGTAGAGCAGTGCTTTGATGAAGATGCGATTGAACTTGTAAGACAGGGGATTAATCCTTTATCTTTTCCGGGGCTTAAATATGCCATATCAAGTGAAGAGTCCAAGATGATTAATTTTGATACTAATCCTAAGGTAATCATATCAGCATCTGGTATGTGTGAGGCCGGACGAATAAGACATCATTTAAAGCACAATCTGTGGAGACCAGAGTGTACGATACTTTTTGTAGGTTATCAGGCCAATGGTACAACAGGACGAATTATTGTTGACGGAATTGACGAGATTAAGTTATTTGGTGAGCCAATTCAGGTAAAAGCAGAGATTGCACAGCTTCCGGGTTCAAGCGGACACGCTGATAAAGACGGTCTGATTCATTGGGTGAATGCATTTACCAATAAGCCAAGAAAGGTATTCGTTGTACACGGTGAGGACAGTGTGTGTGAAGAATTTACACAATGTCTTAAAGAAGAATATGGTTTTGATGCGTATGCTCCATATACCGGCACTTCATTTGACCTGATTACAGGACAGATGATTGCTGAGGGCAATAAGGAGAAGAAGAGCAGAAGAACAACAGTTAATAAGCGTAATAAGAGCGTATTTGACAGGCTTGTTGCGGCTGGTAAGAGACTTATGAGTGTTATTGCACACAATGAGGGCGGTGCGAATAAGGATCTTGCGAAGTTTACAGACCAGATTAATTCACTTTGCGATAAATGGGACAGATAAGAGAATAATTTAAGATGAAATAATTATAAATATAATAATAGTAAATTATTATTAATAATATAAT
>ERZ779654.623-NODE-623-length-21060-cov-3.140824_pt1 | contig 21060 bp, 8 predicted proteins | sample MGYA00511075_ERZ779654 | MGnify/ENA primary metagenome ERZ779654 (study PRJEB29588, sample SAMEA2155636) | human gut metagenome | biome: human gut; feature: human-associated habitat; material: faeces | place: Denmark | collected 2008/2010 ...
CGGAGGTATTTCGCCTCGCTTGGAAGGTGAAGAAATGCCGGTCAACGTGGAAGGTTTCAAGAAAGGAGACCGCACCAATATCGAGATACCGAAAGTACAACAAGAAATGGTAAAAGCACTGAAAGCAACGGGTAAACCGGTTGTCTACGTGCTTTGTACGGGTAGTGCCCTGGCTTTAAACTGGGAAGACGCCAACATCGACGCCATTCTGAATGCCTGGTATGGCGGACAAGAAGCCGGGACAGCGGTTGCCGACATCCTGTTTGGCGACTACAATCCGTCAGGTCGCTTGCCAGTCACATTCTATAAATCGATCGACCAGTTGCCGGACTTTGAAGATTACAGCATGAAAGGTCGTACCTACCGTTATATGACCGAAACACCACTTTATCCGTTCGGATACGGCTTGAGCTACACGAACTTTGCCTATCGGAATGCGAAGCTGTCTTCTGGCAAGATTACCAAAGACCAATCTGTCACACTGACGTTCGACATTGCCAACACCGGCAAAATGGATGGTGACGAAGTCGCACAAATCTACATCAAAAATCCGAACGATCCGGAAGGGCCGATCAAAGCGCTGAAGGCTTTCTTGCGTGTACACGTAAAAGCTGGCGACAGCCAGGAAGTCAACATCGAGCTGACACCCGAAGCATTCCACTCTTTTAACGACAATACACAAACGATGGAAGTCCGTCCCGGAAAATATCAGATACTTTACGGCGGTTCATCAGACGAAAAAGCCTTAGAGAGATTAGAGTTGACAATCGAATAAAAACAAATGCCGCAGGTCTCCGGATAATCCGAAAAAAACCTGCGGCATTTTATCTATTCCATAACCCTATGCATTACGCCTCCTAACCCATAAGATTAAAGGGCGTAACCCTATGGGTCTTATCCAATATACGTCTCCATAAATTTGGCACCCGGAACCGGTGAAATCGTCACGACATCCGTATCTGCCGGAATCAGGACCGTTTGTCCTTGGTGAATATAAATTTCATTGCCTTTATTGTCACGGATAGAAGCTTTACCCTCCATACAAATATAAACGACGAAAGAATCCAGTTCGGAGAAATCACGAACCATGATCGTATCGACATCCAGCAAATTCGTTGTAAAATACTTGCAGGCTGCAAGCTCTACAGTCGCATTCGTATGAGCTTTGTAATGGGTGCGGTAGTCCGGATACAAGGTATAGTCGATCGCATCCTTTGCCAGTTCGGTATGCAATTCACGCCCTTTGCCATCCGGTCCCTTACGGTCATAATCATATATACGATAGGTGATATTGCTCGTCTGCTGGATTTCAGCAATAAAGCAACCGGCTCCGATAGCGTGTACACGGCCCGCGGGCAGGAAGAATACATCGCCAGGATTCACCTCGTATCGTTGTAACACATCCATGATCGTATTATCCTCGACACGTTTCACGTATTCATCCGCATTGATCTGCTTTGAAAAGCCTGAATATAAGCCGGCACCTTTGGCAGCATTGATCACATACCACATTTCTGTCTTGCCAAAAGAATTATGGCGTTTCTTTGCCAATTCATCATCCGGATGAACCTGAATAGACAAATTATCACGTGCATCGATAAACTTGATCAACAAAGGGAATATGGAACCAAATTGTTCGACCACCTTTTCCCCTAACAGTTGCTTGCCATATGTACGGATCAGTTCATCTAGCGTTTTACCTTCAAGTGCACCATTATCTACAACAGAATAATTGCCCTCTACATGTGAAAGTTCCCAACTTTCGCCAATACCTTCCTGCACCGGAGTGATGCCCTTAAACGGGCAAATGTCAGAGCCTCCCCAGATAATCTTCTTGAGGATAGGCTTAAATGTCATTGGATATAACATATTTGATTTTTGATTTATCAGATTTATAATTTATGATTTACGCATTGACCACAAATCATAAATTATAAATCACAAATTATTTCGCTTTCTTTACTTTCTTCAATACAACAGCGCTGCGTGCCGGAATGTATAATTTGAGCCATTCTTTTTTCTCTTTTTTATACAATGGATCGAATTGCGTGAAATGATGAATGGTATCATCCGCGAGCCCGAAGCCACCGAATCGGTTAGCATCGGTATTCAGAACCACCTCATATTCACCCTTAGGCACAAGGAAACCGTAATCGGCAAACGATTTTGTCGGATTGAAATTGAATACGAACACCAAGTCTTTTCGCATATAAGCCAAAATCTGATCCCCATCGTTATCCCAGACTTTCTGTATCGGAGTGGACTGGAAGTTCTTCACGCTACGGATCAATTCCAACATTTCACGATCGAAATCGCCTAAGAAATGATATTTCAAATCCATATTATCGACCAAATCCCATTGGCGGCGTGCATACTTATGCGACCAGCCATTTCCTTCACGCGGGAAATCGATCCATTCCGGATGGCCAAATTCATTCCCCATAAAGTTCAGATAACCGCCGTTGATGGTGGAGGCCGTGACCAGACGGATCATTTTATGCAAAGCTACACCCCGTTCCACCATAAAATTGTGATCATCTTTCTGCATATGCCAATACATGTCGGCATCGATAAGACGGAAAATGATCGTCTTGTCACCCACCAACGCCTGGTCATGACTTTCCGCATAGCTGATTGTCTTTTCGTCAGCACGGCGGTTCGTCGTCTCCCACCAGATGGAAGAAGGATGCCAGTCTTCGTCTTTCTTTTCCTTGATCGTCTTGATCCAGTAATCGGGGATATTCATTGCCATACGGTAGTCGAAGCCATAACCGCCATCTTCATATTTGGCAGCCAATCCGGGCATTCCGCTTACTTCTTCGGCAATCGTAATCGCATTCTTATTGACTTCGTGGATAAGCTTATTAGCCAACGTCAGATACGCAATAGCATCACCATCCTGATGACCGTTAAAATAATCAGCATAATTACAAAATGCTTCGCCCAGTCCGTGACTGTAATAAAGCATCGAGGTCACGCCATCAAAACGGAAACCGTCGAATTTATACTCGTCCAGCCAGAATTTGCAGTTCGACAACAAAAAATGAAGCACTTCATTCTTTCCATAGTCGAAACAAAGGGAATCCCATGCCGGATGCTCGCGACGGGCACCGCCCAGAAAATATTGCGTGTAAGATCCATCGAAACGTCCGAGGCCTTCTACTTCGTTCTTGACAGCATGACTATGTACGATATCCATAATCACAGCAATCCCCATACTATGAGCCTCGTCTATCAACTGTTTCAGTTCTTCCGGCGTACCAAAACGGGAAGATGCGGCAAAAAAACTGCTGACATGATAACCGAACGAACCATAATAAGGATGTTCCTGGATAGCCATAATCTGAATGGCATTATATCCTTCCTTCGCAATACGGGGCAGCACCATACGACGGAATTCGTCGTAACTGCCGACTTTCTCTTCATTCGAAGCCATACCGATATGACATTCATAAATCAGCAATGGAGAGACATTAGGCTTAAACCGTTTATGCTTGAACACATAAGGTTTCTCCGGATTCCATACTTGCGCGCTGAAAATTTTGGTATTTTCATCCTGAACGACACGCCGTATCCATGCAGGAATACGTTCCCCGCAGCCTCCTTCCCACTCGACTAGGAGTTTGAACAGGTCTTCATGACGCAGCAAACCTTCAGCAAGCGCAATCTCCCAAATGCCATTGCCCAACCGTTGCAACTTATACCGATCGTCCTTCTTCCATTCGTTGAAAGTCCCAATCATATATATAGCAGTAGCATTGGGTGCCCACTCACGAAAAACCCATCCACTCTTTGTCTTATGCAATCCGAAGTAGAGATACCCGGAAGCCATTTCCGACAACGTCTGTCTGCCGTTACCGGTCAGGTTCTTCTCTTTGTTTACCACGTATTGGTACCGTCCTTCTATTGCCTCCTTATAGGGGGCCAGCCAAGGGTCATTCTTTATTAGATTTAGCGACTCCATGATTTTTTGAGATTGGTTTCGCACAAAGATAGAAGAAAAAACTCACATATAAATAAAAAGTCCGTCGCAAATGCATAGGCTTAAATCAATTATCCGAAGAACTCCGTTTGTTCTTATTCAAAATCAATGTCGACGGCATTTTTTGAAGTGCCTCTTTACGGTGTTCGGATACGTCGTTCCAAGTGTTGTAGCCGATCAGCATAAAGTTATAGCTATTGAACAATCCCGGCGTCAGGTCTTTATCCGGTAACAGCTGGGTTTGTGGGATGGACGAGACGAAATCCCAAAGCTCTTTGAGAATTTGATCATGTCCGGGTGTTGTGGTGGACATCTTGGCTACAATACCCACAGGACCGTGAGTCGCTTTCAGCAATGTCCTTGTATAGTCGAGCAGAAAGAGATCTTCTTCGGAACTGATAACCACCAACGTATTGGTGGCCTTCACGAAATTTCGGTTAATAAATACACCGACGTCGCAATTACTGCGGGCAATAAACATCTTAGTCTTATCTTTCAGCAACGCACCAGGATAAAACCAGGATTCGGGAGCTTTGAAGCGTTTGAAATAACGGTTATAGAAGGAAGTACGGTAACGGGTAGCCGCGATATCGTCCGGCGAGTCGCTCATGGAGATGCCGGAACCGACCAGCAGGAAGTCAAATCCTTCGTTATTGACGATGTCGCAAATATCCTGTCCGGCGTTATTCGAAACCTCATAGCGTGTATGGATGTGCATACCTAATTTTTTGGCTCCATACAAGATCGGTCCGAAACTCACTTCCTCAAAATTATCCGTATGTAACGGATTGACATCGGACCCGACGGTCAGGTGTAGCGCCGTCAAATCCAGTTTGTTCTTTCCACGGGCAAACATCTGGTGAGCCACATCAAGCATAATCTGTCCGTTTCCGGCACGTCCGAATGAAAGGAGAACCTTAAATATCCCGTCGGCCGGTTCCACACAAACCTGATGTTCCTTAATCTTTTCACGTGTCTTGAAACACAATTTAATGAAAGAAACCAACGGGATTGTCATAAAGGTCGTGACCAGGGTCATCAAAACCAACATGACGAAAATAGAAGGCGGCAATATCTTCATCTCATAACCGATCGTCAACACGACCAGCTCCATCAGACCGCGTGTATTCATTAAAGCCCCAATGTAAAAACTGTCTTTCCAGCTTTCACCGACAAAACGAGCGGAAAACAAAGCACCCCCGAACTTACCGATAATAGCCACTACGATGAAGATTCCACACATGACCCAAAGTTCCGGTGTGTTCAGCAGACCGATCTCCGTACGCAGTCCGGTCGAAACGAAAAAAAGCGGCAGGAAGAGCGCCAATGATACGTCTTCCACCTTTTCCGTCATGATCTTGCGGAATTTGATGTTCCCTGGCATGACCACGCCTGCAATAAAGGCGCCGAAAAGAGCATGCAACCCTAATATCTCGGTAAAATAGGAGGATACGATCAGTAACAGGAACATCAGGGCCACCAGTGCTTTGTCAATCACTTCTTTATTATGGTATATATGCCCGATCATCCGTAAGAAAGGACGAACAGCAAGAAACATAAAAAGAATGTACAGAATGGAGAATAATATATTGTAAACGGCACTCAGCATACTACCCGCCTGAGCGATGGCAATCACGACGGCCAACAGGCACCAGGCAGTAATGTCTCCGTTGGCAGCACTTGCCAATGAGATAGTTCCCAAATGTGTTTTGGTCAACCCTTTTTCCTGGATAATCCGGGCTAAAACGGGAAAAGCCGTGATACTCATGGCGATCCCGATAAATAGAGCGAACGACAGGAATGGTGTTCCTTTATGAGCATAAGATCCATAGACATAATAAGCAGTCAGCATACCGAAGAAAAACGGCACGATCGTACTGGTATGGCTGATCAGGATAGTTTCCTTCAATTTTTTACGAACTTCGCCGATATCCAGTTCCATACCGATGGCAAACATGAAAAGAATAAGACCGAATTGGCTTAATATGGTGATATTACCTAATGACTCGAGTGGAAAAAGAAACGCAGATACACCCGGCAAAAGATGGCCGAGCACAGACGGACCGAGTACGATACCGGCTACGATTTCACCGATGACGGTGGGTTGGCCGATCTTTTGAAACATCCAACCGAACAAGCGGCAGACAATTAATATGGTAATAATTTGCAGAAGAAGGATTCCCATCGACGACTGGATATGGTGAGTAACCGAATCCCAGAACACAAGAAATCCCTCCCCCATAGTTTGGGGAGCATTTTGCATGGTCTGAACGGCTGTTCCGACCTGCTGGCTTTCTCCTTCTTTGACTATGAAATACATGAGTGAGCCAAAGACCAGGATCATCATCAAATAAAAGGCTATGCTTTTTGTTCCTTTACCCATCTGCTATCTCTGATACGGTTTCTTGCAAAAATAGCGAAATGAATTAATATAACTCCTTGTATAAGGAAATATTTTACTGGCGATTTTGTTTTTTTGCAAAAAGCCACTAAAGCTACACGATCCAGATAAGCTTTAGTGGCTTTTATAGTCAAGGTCAGCTATATTTAATTAGTATGTTGTTTTTATTCAAACCCTGCATGTACACCTTTGATGGAAAAGGAGTCCGCTTCCCGTTTTTTCTCTCCGGTATACATCCATTCGATAGTGTCTTCGTATGTCTTGCCGTCTTTGCTTGCAACGGTCTTCACAATGTTCTTTCCGTCTGTCAAGGTGACATTGTCTATAATATAATGTACGTCTGTATAACCTTTATGGATACCGGACAACTCTTGGCCGTTCAAGAAAACTTTAGGTTCTCCGATATTAGAATAAACGGTGATAGAAGTAACTTTCTTTTCGCGATCCACATTCCGGCGCTGTGTCAAGTACAAGACAGGATCTTCACTCCAGTTCGCCTTGTACCAGAAATAAGAGTCTTTCTTCGTCTTGCGGTCAAAAGTGACCATACCCTTCATGTTACGGGCGGGAAGATCGCCGCGATTAGCCAGCGGAGTAGCAAAATCGAAAGTGTTCCACAAATAAGAAGCAACAATATACGGATGCTTGGCGATCACGCTCCACTGGTATTCATGTGTCTTCGTCTGAAAAGTTTCCGGATAGAAAGGTTTCGTCCAATTCAGTGAATTGTCCAGATATTCGGTCTGATGGACAATGTTGGCGTCGGCTCCATACTCCGTCAGCATCAATTTCTGATCCGGATAGTTCTTTTCCAAGCCTTCTACCCACGGTTCGATATCCTGCAATTTCTTTTCGTACCAGCCAAAATAACGATTCATTCCCTGTATGTCAGCATTCAAGTTGACCGGATGCTCCATGTGTCCGTAGCCATTTACCGAAACAGTGTAACGGTCGGGGTCTTCCGTCTTCGCAAGATCATGTAAGGATCGGGTCAATTCTTTTGTATATTCGTGCGGATGATAGACTTCGTTATGTAGCCCCCAAACATAGATGGACGGATGGTTGAAGCTCTGGCGGATCAGTTCGCGGAGTTGGTTACGGGCGTTCTCGGCTTCCTGTCCGGAGACACGGTTCACGAAAGGAATCTCCGCCCAAATGATCAATCCTAAGCTGTCACAACGCGAATAAAGGTAATCTGATTGCTGATAATGAGCAAAACGGACGGTTGTCGCACCGATATCCATAATAGTAGCCAGGTCGAAGTCATGATTTTCATTCTTCAACGCACTACCCAGCCCCCACCAGTCCTGATGGCGGGTAACACCGTACATCGGATACTTCTCGCCATTCAGATAGAACCCTTCGCCTGCAACAATCTCGTATTTGCGCAAGCCTAAGGGCTGTACCACTTCATCTATCACTTTCCCATTCCGGATCAGGCGACTCACGATCTTATATAAATAAGGATTCTTCCGCCCTTGCCACAATGTAGGATTCTTGATCTTGAAATCGGCTTCGAACGACTGTACGCCCTGCGGTGTCAGGTCAAACGAGCGGCTCTGGGTTGCTACCAGTTTCCCTTCTTGATCATAAATCGTATTCTGTAAGGTGAGCGGAGCCGGTTGCAACGTTCCATTATCCAACTTCACTTTCACTTTTACATCCGCTTGCTTTTTGGAGACATTCTTCTGGGTGATGTAGACACCGGAAGAAGCACAATCGGTCACGCAGATATTATAAGGCTCTGTCACGATCAACCAAACCGGACGGTACATCCCGCCATAAACGCCGAAAAGCACATGATTGATAGGAATCACGTCCGGACGTGACGCATTGTCGGCTTTCACTATGATCTCGTTATCCGCCCCCGGTTTCAGCGCCGTACCGATCTCGCATGAAAAAGCAGAGTAGGCTCCTTTATGAGTTGTCACAAGAGAACCGTTCACATACACCTCCGCAACAGCTCCCACACCTTCGAAACGCAGGAAGACGCGTTTGTCCTTCAGTTCAGCAGGAAAGAAATAGTGCTTTTTGTAGTAGGCAGGTCCTTCGTAGAATTGGTCATACTGCGTCTGCATATCTTTTGCATTCCACGTGTGAGGAATCTCGACCTCGGTCCATCCACTCTCCCATTTCGGCGCATTAACGGCCAGTTCCTTACCTGCCGGCGCTTTCTTAAATACCCAACCGGAATTAAACGGCTCGACAATCCGGCCTTCGGCCTGCATCACCAAACTGAAACAGACCAGCAACAAGGTTAAACTCAATACTCGTTTATTCATGATGTTTTAATTGATTGAGTTACAAAAATAGGTTTATCAACTTGTTTAACCGTGTAAAATCATCTCAATCCTGTTCAAGATCGTCTCCAAATCACTATCTTTGCGGTATAAAAGATATACAGCCATGCGTCTTTACTCATAAACCATGAAACTACGGATGATAAAAAGATTCTATACCGCATTCACTATATATATTATGGTTATGCTATATACACCTCCTGTATATAGCATAAATTTCTTCTTCTCCCACCTGGGAGTAGAAGATGGCCTGTCGCAAGTTTCCGTTCTTGATATTTTCCAGGATTCGGACGGTTACATCTGGTTCGGGACGCGCAACGGCGCGAACCGCTATGATGGCTATGAATTCGTTGTCTACCAAAACGAAGTCAACAATAATGCAACATTAACAGACAACTACATTCGGGGATTTGCCGAGGACGACCGGAAGAATATTTGGATCGCAACTTCGAACGGGATCAACTGTATCGATTATAAAACCAAAAAGATAACCCGTTTTTACCCCAAAAGCATCAACAAGGAATGCACCACCAATATCATCAACCGCCTATTAAAACATTCGGACGGGAATGTCTATGCTTTCTGCAACCGATCCGTATTCAAATGCAGTATGAACCAGACGGTCGAAACGGTCTTCCCCGACATAGCAATCCCTTCACCGACCTATTCCGTAGCACAGGCTCCGGACAAGGACATTTATATCGGAACGGAGAGCAACGGCTTGTACATTTATTCCGAAAACTGGAAACTAAAAAAACACGTACCCATCGACGGTATCATTGCAACCATATTACCGGACAACAACGGGGATATATGGCTGGGACTAGACGAAACCGGAATTTGCCTCTTCAACAAAAACAAACAGACCTTTACATGGTTGCACAAGGATAACACCAACCTCAATAACAACTCGATACGCACATTCGTTTCCTATGGCGACAGTTCCATTCTGGTCGGAACATTCCGGGGATTAAACATACTGAATAAAAAAGAACTCACCATCACTCCTGCCAATATCAATATCGCCGGGAAAGGAGGCCTGAGCCACTACTCCATCCACAGCATGCTGATCGACAAGGATCAGACACTCTGGATCGGGACCTATTCAGCAGGAGTCAATTATCATAGTCCCTTTTACAGGCCGGTTTCCTATATCACGCCAAACGAATATGCCGGCATCATCGGCAAAGGTCAACAAGACAAAGACGGGAACATGTGGTTTGCAACAGAAGGTGCAGGATTGTTTTACTATAACCCGGAAAACGGGCGACAACAGCTTTATCCCATCAAACCTCTTCACGAAGGGAATTATGAGATTAATATCATCAAATCGATCCTGATACAAGGAGACTCGATCTTGTGCTCTACCCATTTCGGGTCAGTCTATTTGTTTTCCATTCGGGATAAACAGTATAAAAAGCTATACGACTTCCAGCACAACGACATTTTCTCCCTATACATCGATAAAAGCAAACGGCTCTGGATACCGACAAACAGCAGCCAGAACTTAGTGATGGTCGACAAAGGAAAGCAAACCAACCGGTTCATGGCCAACGGCATTTCCCGCTCTTTCAAATGGGTTACTGTTATCCATGAACTTGAACCAGAGCTGTTTTTGTTCGGTACATTGTCTGACAGCCTTTACCTGTACGACATGAAGAAAGAAACCGTCCGCAACCTTTCCACCGAACTGCAACCGGATCCCAAATTCGAAAAGTTGGGAAATATCACGACCATTACGCAGGACAACGAAGGCTACGTCTGGATTGCGACCAATAAAAACGGCTTATACCGCCTGAACCGGAACCTGAAATTGGCCAAACACTATCAGAAAAAGGACGGGCTGTCCGACAGCTATATTAACTCACTTACAATCGACCAACACCAAAATATCTGGGTAACGACAGGAAAATCCATATATAAACTGAATCGCACAACCGATACTTTCAGTGAAATGAAAATAGCCGATACTCCGGCAATGGAGTTTACACGATTTTCAGGCAACAGCATTTCTGCCGACGGCAGCATCTATTTCCCCGGAGACAAAGGGGTCCTTTTCTTCAATCCGGACAAGATCATGGTGAATCCCAACATTCCGCCAGTAGATATCACTTCCCTGATTGTAAATAATAAAGACGACGTAACTGGAAACATTGAGGACGGGGAGATTACGCTCACTTCCGATCAGAATAACATCACGTTCAGATACACGGCGTTAAACTTTATCCATTCCGAACGGAACCAGTATGCCTACAAGCTGGAAGGAGCCGATCCGGCATGGCACATGGTCGGAAACCGACGGGAGGCTTATTACAGCAACTTGGCTCCCGGCACCTATACATTCCGGATCAAAGCCTCAAACAACGACAACATATGGAATCCCGAAGAAGCAACACTACGCATCACAATCGATCCGCCTTTCTACAAGACTTGGTGGGCTTACCTCTTATACTTTTGTATAATCACATTCGTCATCGTGAGAATCATTCGTCATCAGCACGATAAACACGAACGGGAACGGGAACTTCGCTACAAACAGATGGAGCAGGATAAGGTCAACGAATTGCATGAGGAACGGATGCGCATGTTCACCAATTTCTCACATGAACTGCGTACTCCCCTGACGCTCATCATTAACCCGCTAAACGACCTGATGCAGTACGTATCTTTCTCACCTGAAATAAAGGAGACACTTCAGTTGATCAAAAAGAATACCGGACGGATGTTGCTCTTAGTCAATAATCTGATGGATATACAAAAATACGAAGCGGGCAAAACAGTCCTACAAAAGACCAGTTTTAATTTTTCCTCCTTTATCCGCGAGATGTATCACTCTTTCGAGAGCGTGGCTGATAACCGGGAGATCCGTTTCGTGTTGGACAACGAGCTACCGGAAACATATAAGGTTTGTTTTGACGAAGCGGAGATCGAAAAGGTATTCTTCAACCTGCTCTCCAATGCCTTCAAATTTACACCTTCGGAAGGACAGGTGACCATCCGTGTCAACACGGTCACACAGGCGGAATGTGAACTGCTCCCCCATTTCCCGGCTCAATACAGCTCCATCCTGGTAGAAGCTGGATACCTGTTTATCGAGGTGATAGACACCGGAAAAGGTTTCAGCGAACAGGAAGCAGAAAAGATTTTCGAACCTTTCTATCGTTCACAAGAAGATATACACCGGCAGATTTCCGGTACAGGTATCGGGCTCAGCTTGACACGCTCCATCATTTTGCAGCATAACGGTTGCATCTGGACCGAAAGTTCGGAAACGGAAGGCACCCGCTTTATGTTCCTTCTTCCCGACACCGAAAAACAGGAAGAAGGGGAGAACGAATCTCCCGTCCTATCCAAGTCCGCCGAAATCAGTAAAAAGTTCGATTTGCTGGTCGAAGAGACCCAGAACAAAAATAAGCAGACGGTTTTGCTGGCCGATGACAATCAGGAAGTGCTTCAATATCTGGAACAACAGCTCATCCTCGATTATATCGTGGTTAAGGCTTTCAATGGCAAAGAGGCATTGGCGATGATTGAGGAGTCATATCCCCATATTGTCATCAGCGACATCATGATGCCAGAAATGAACGGGCTCGAACTTTGTAAACGTATCAAGGAAAACCAGAACTACTGCCATATACCGGTTATCTTGCTTACCGCCAAGTCAATGATATCACAGATCGAGGAAGGCCTAGATGCCGGCGCAGACGACTATATCGTCAAGCCTTTCCAGATATCTTTACTCAAAGCCCGTATCCGGAACCTCCTTTCCCTACGCGAGAAAATGAAGACGATGTATGGGGAAACATTTTCCCTCAAACAGTTTGGAGTGGAAGAGCCAAAAGAGCACGATGATTTCCTCACTCGGTATATTGAGATTGTAAAAGCCAATATATCGAATCCCGAACTTGATGTATCAGTCATTTATGAGGCATTGGGAATGAGCCGGACTAACTTTTACAGGAAAGTAAAGACCGTAACCGGACTTTCTCCCATCGAGTTGATTAAAAATATCCGTCTGGAGGCAGGTGCAAAACTTTTAAAGGAATCGGACATGAATATTTCCGAAATAGCCCAGCACATCGGTTTTAGTAGCCGTTCGTATTTCGCCCGCAGCTTCAAGGCTGTCTATGGAATGTCACCGACAGAATATCAGGAAACAAAATCTCAAGACTAAGAATGCATCTATCAAAATTCATCAAAATAAATGTTTTTTAGCACGTTGGTATATTTTTATCCCCTTTTGGAATAAAAATACACGTGCTTGGCTTGCATCTTTCATTCTTTTGACATAAAAAACAAATAGAATCGACAAGTTAATTATTAATTGTTTAATGTGCTAATAAATTATGAAAGGCATGAACAGACAACTACGAGGGAATTTGCCTCCCAATGAAAAGGCAAACGGGAAGAATCGGTTTCTTTCCTTATTATTACTCTTTATGGCGTTTATATCCGTACAGGTATATGCGCAGGACGTCAAAGTTTCCGGTACGGTTATCGCGGAAGCTGACAAATTTCCGATTATCGGGGCTAACATTGTTGTAAAGGGTACGACGATCGGTACTGTTACCGATATAGATGGTAATTTCTCCCTTGACGTTCCCCAGAACTCGACAATCGCTATCTCTTACATCGGTTGTGAAACGCAAGAAATCAAGATTACAGGAGCAAAAACATTGAACATTGTTCTAAAAGACAATGCGATTGGTTTGGACGACGTTGTCGTTATCGGTTACGGTTCGCAACGCAAATCAGACTTGACAGGCGGTATCGTGGCTGTTGGCGAAGAAAAACTCCAGATGGTTACGACAAACAATTTACTGGACAAGTTGGCTGGACAGGTTCCGGGTATGAATATCACGACCGAAAAGGCCAACCCTGCAGAAGATCAAACATTGCGCGTACGTGGAGAAAATTCACTGAGTGCAGACAATTCCCCTCTGATCGTATTGGATGGTATTCCCTACAGCGGTTCATTGGGCGACATCGATCCAGATATTATTGAAAACTTATCAGTATTGAAAGATGCATCGTCAGCAGCCATCTACGGTTCACGTGGTGCAAACGGTGTAATCCTGATCCAAACAAAAAAAGGTAAAAAAGGAGCTGCTACCGTATCCTATAAAGGACAGGTCGGTTTCTCACAACCGGAACGTCACATCGACATGATGAACGGTGCCCAATATTTGGAATTCATAACCCAGCAGAAAAAAGAATTAAGTAACTTAACGGGCGACGCACTATTACCTGAGAATATTTTGCATGCCATAGAACTGGAAAACTATCGGAATGGCATAGAAACAGACTGGCAGGATTTGATCTTCCGGACAGCATTGACCAATAGCCACCAAATTAGTGTATCCGGCGGAACGGAAAACACGACCTATATGGCTTCAATCTCTCGTCTGAACCAAGAAGGAGTTGTAAAAGATACAGGCATCAAACGTACCAACATAGCATTAAACGTTACTCAAAAGTTAGGTACTTGGTTAACAATCGGTATGGGTACACAAGCCGTACAAAAAGAATACGGAGGGGTACAAGCAGGCATCGGCGATGCAATGTTGCAATCTCCTTATGGTGTATTATATAATAAAGACGGCTCTTTGCGCGATTATCCAATGGATGAAACCTTACATCCTAACCCATTAGCCAATATGGAAGCGACCAGTGACAAAACAGCCCGCAATATTTTCATTTCGACGTTTGCAGAAGCTATGTTACCAATAAAAGGTTTGTCTTTCCGCACTAATTTTGGTTATAACTATCGCAGTAAATTCGAAGGTGAATATTATGGACGAAACACGTTGACCGGTAAAGCCAAAAATGGCAGCGCTTCTATCTTAAACGAACATTATTGGGATTACACATGGGAAAACTTACTGAAGTATACACGTGAATTCGGAAAACATAAAATCGACGCTACAGCCTTGTTCAGTATGCAGCAGACATACCTGGAAAAATCCAAACAATCTGGTACAAGCTTCGTTAACGATGACTCTGAATACCACAACATGGCAGGTGCGGAAGAAAACAAAGAACTGACTTCCGAACTGACAGAAACAGCTATGTTATCCTATATGTTACGCTTAAACTATAGTTATGCAAACAAATACTTGCTGACTGTTACCGGTCGTTCAGACGGTTATTCTGCATTCGGTACGAACAATAAATATGCATTCTTCCCCTCTGTTGCTGCCGCTTGGAATATTTCTTCGGAAGATTTTATGGAAAGCACTTCCAATTATTTGGATATGCTAAAAATACGCCTTTCATGGGGTTCAAACGGGAACCAAGCTATCAAAGCTTACCAGACACTCGATCGTTTACAACTAACCAACTATATTTGGGGAGACAAAGGAACGACTGTCAATGGTGTGCTCCTGCCTAACAACGGTGTCGGAAACCCTAACTTAAAGTGGGAAACTACCCGTACGGTCAATGCAGGTGTAGATTTCAGCTTTTTCAACAACCGTCTGTCTGGTAGCATTGACTTCTATGTGGCCAATACTTCCGATTTGCTGATGAGTCGTACAGTTCCTATCATGAATGGATACAGTTCTATTATGGACAATGTCGGTAAGACACGTAACACAGGTGTAGAACTAAGCTTGAATTCGATCAACGTCTCGACCAACGATTTCCGTTGGAGCTCAAACTTCAACTTTTCTCTGAACCGTGACAAAATTATCGAATTACGTGGTGACGGCAAAGATGACATAACAAACAAATGGTTTATCGGAGAACCGTTACGTGTTCACTACGACTATAATGTAGCCGGTATTTTCCAGGAAAACGAAACATTCGAAATGAATGGACATACCATTAGTTGGGATGCTACAAGCCAGAAATTCTTGAATGAAGAAGGCGTTGAATATCAAAAAGGTGCAAAACCAGGTTATGCCAAGATGGAAGATACTGACGGAGACGGTACGATCACAGCCAAGGACAAACAGATCATCGGCTCCAAACTGCCAAGCTTTATTATGTCTCTTGGTAACACGATCACATATAAAGACTTTACACTTTCATTCTTATTTAACGGAACATTCGGTGTCACTAAAATCATGAGAGATCAAAACATCGAACGCTGGGGACAAAAATACAACTACCTTGCCAACATGGGCTACTGGACACCTGAAAATCCGAGCACAGAATATACATCGGCTGGTTATATTCCATATGACAAACATGAATTTTACAAAAAAATGAACTATGTACAGCTGAAAAACATTACGTTAGGTTATAACCTGCCAAAAAGCATCTTGAATCCGATCGGCATCACTGCACTAAATGTCAATGCAAGTATTAACAACGTATGTACATTCAGCAATGTAAAGAATGCAATGAACTTCGACGGTACAGATACAAATGCTGATATCATTACTTGCTACCCAACCGCACGTTCCTATATGTTGGGATTAAATCTTACATTCTAATAATTAATAACAAGAGTACAGATGAAAAATATATTAGCCGCTGCAGCTGCAGCATTCTTATTAATTTCAGGAACAAGCTGTTCGGGTTTCCTGGATGAAGATTTAAAAAAAGAACTGGCTCCGGACAACACATATACCAGTAGTTATGGTTTCAAAGTCGGCATAACCGGTTTGTATGCTTGGGCACGCTCCGAGTTCAACACTTGGGGAGATGCTCCCACCACTCTCGGACAGGCTTGTCCATACGAATCATTTCAAGTGGCAACAGACATTGTTTACACCGGTCATAAAGATGGAAACCTTGTTCCTTTCGAAAACCTGTCTTATACATCTTCCAGTACATTTGTCCAAAACTACTGGAAATGGTCATACGGTTTAATCGCCAACGTCAACGAAATCCTGGCATACGCCGACAAAAACGAAAACTGGGATACACCGAATGACAAAATCGGTTTCCAGGCAGAAGCCCGCTTCTTCCGTGCATATGCCTATCGTTATTTGGTATATTTATATGGAGATGTGCCCTATGTTGATAAGATCGAAAGCGAATTCCGTATCGATTTCACTCGTACACCGAAAGCTGAAGTGTTGAGCCATATGATCGATGACTTGAAATTTGCTGCTGAAAATTTGCCAGAAAATCCTGATAATGTGGAAGAAACAGGGAAACTAACCAAATGGGCAGCCTTACATCTTTTATCCGAAGTTTACCTGATGGCTGGAAAATATGCAGATGCCGAAGACGCAGCTTTGCAAGTTATCAACTCCGGCTACTTCCAACTGATGACAGAACGTTTCGGTTCAGCAGTAAACCAGCCGGGTGATGTATTCTCGGATATGTTCAAAGAATACAACCAAAACCGTCCTTCCGGTAATAAAGAATCAATTTGGGTCATGCAGTTAGAATACAACACTCCTGGAGGTGGTGATGCTTATGAAGATTGGACCAAACGTGCATGGGTACCCAAATATTGGGATGAAGCAGGTTTCACCCTCTGCGATTCTTTAGGTGGTCGCGGACTGGCGCAGATCGTACCGTTCCAATGGTGGATCGAAAGCAAGGATTTCTTTGATCCTACCGATATCCGTAATTCGGAAGCCAATATAAAGAGACATTGGTACTACAACAATCCGGAAACACCGGAGCTACTGGGTAAACCAGCTGAAATGACCGAACTTACAAGATCCAAATGTACTCTTTATCCGGCTGTCACGAAGTTTTTCTATGGAAAAACAGAGGATGATCCTTCTTACGGTGGCAACAACAAAGACCGTATGAAATTCCGTTTGGCAGAAACCTACCTGTTACTGGCTGAAGCCCGTATCCAGCAAAACAATGCAGCAGGTGCAGCCGAGGCCATCAACGTTGTCCGCAGACGTGCCAATGCTTCTGAAATCACGGCAAGCCAAGCAACTATCGATTTCTTGTTGGATGAACGTATCCGCGAATTAGTTGGTGAAGAATTACGCCGTTTGACATTGGTTCGTACAGGTAAGTTGGTGGAACGTACAAGGAAATATAATCCTTACAGTAAAGAAATTGATGAACACAACACATTGTGGCCTATCCCACAAACGATCATCGACTCTAATACAGGTGCTGACTTCCCGCAGAATCCGGGCTACAATTAAATAATAAAGATAAGCTGCCTTGGGTATTTACACCGGGCGGCTTATCTTTGTTTCTTTATTCTATTACCTAATAATCACATATGAAAACATACTTCATTCCAATTCTTCTGACCTGCGTATTTTTTGCAACAATCTCCCCTCTGCAGGCTCAACAGTCCATTTATGTCTCTCCGACAGGAAATGACCGAAATGCCGGGACAAAAGAAGCACCTCTGGCCTCTTTACCGGCTGCGATAAAAATCATAGAAACTTCAACAGAACAGGACATAACCCTTTTTCTACAAAATGGGATCTACCACTTAGAAAAACCCCTAACCTTCTCACCGGATATATTAACTGGCAAAAGACTACAGATCACGACTTCTCCACAATCCGACTCAGTCATTATATCCGGAAGTAAAAAACTTTCTCTGCAATGGAAAAAAGGAAAACACGGATTATGGGAAGCCCAAACGGAAGACTCTTTCGACCAATTATGGATCAATGGGAGCCCAAGAATCCTCGCCCGCTATCCCAACTTTCGAAAAGACACCCTGTTTAACGGCACGGCCGAAGATGCCCTTTCTCCTGAACGGATCAAAAAATGGAAAAACCCGGAAGGAGGATATATCCATTCCATGCATGCCGGAATGTGGGGCAGCCAACATTATCTGATCACAGGAAAAGTAAAAAACTCCTTGATTTATGAAGGAGGTTATCAGGTGTCCCGTCCATCCAAAATACATCCTTCACTCCGTTATGTAGAAAACATACGGGAAGAACTGGACAGTCCGGGTGAATGGTTTTTAGATAAAAAGAAACAGGTTCTCTATTATTATCCATTGCCCGGTGAAACGATGAATGCCGTCGAAGCTGAAGCCACCGTCACTCCACATCTTTTTGTCATCCGAGGGACAGAAAACGAACCTGTCCGTGGCATTAGCATCAACGGCATTACATTTATTCACACTCAACGCACGGTTATGGAACCCTACGAAATGCTGATGCGCAGCGACTGGGGAATTTATCGCGGTGCTGCCGTATTATTCGAGAACACGGAAAATTGTAAAATCAACAATTGCGAGTTTAAGGAAATAGGAGGAAATGCGGTGTTCCTGAGTCGTTATGCCTATCAAGACACGGTCATCGGCAACCATATCCATCATACAGGAGGAAGCGCCATCTGTATAGTCGGAGATACATCCGCTACACGTTCCGGAGCATACGGATACAGCAATTTCATACCATTTGAACAGATGGATCAAACTCCAGGTCCTAAAAACGAGTTATATCCTCGCCAATGCCTGATTGAAGACAATCTGATCCATGATCTCGGCACAGTAGAGAAACAGGTTGCAGGTGTAGAGATACAAATCGCCGCTATGCTTACAATCCGGTATAATACAATTTACGATGTTCCACGTGCCGGTATTAATGTTGGCGATGGTGCTTTTGGCGGCCATTTAATCGAGTATAACGATGTGTTCAATACGGTTCTCGAAACAAGCGATCATGGAGCTTTCAATTCATGGGGACGGGATCGCTTCTGGCATCCGAAATACAACGAAATGGCTCGTTTGGCAGAGGAACATCCCGAATTGATCGGAGCAGATGCACTCTACACGAACATCCTCCGGTATAACCGTTTTCGCTGTGATCACGGATGGGACATCGACCTTGACGACGGAAGTTCGAATTACCATATTTATAATAATATCTGTCTACGCGGAGGTATAAAACTAAGAGAAGGTTTTCTCCGTAAAGTAGAAAACAACATATTGGTCAATAGCTCCCTGCATCCGCACGTTTGGTTCAAGAATAGCAAAGATGTAGTCCGCCGTAACTTATTTATGCAACCCTACTATCCTATATCCTTGAATGGCTGGGGTGAACAGCTTGACTACAACTTCTTCACATCTCAGATGGCATTAGACAATGTTCGGAAAAACCAAACAGACGCTCATAGCATCACCGGGACTTTCAACTTTGAAGATGCCGCCCAAGGCAACTATACGTTGCTCCCCGGCAGTAAAGTCTTTGAAATCGGATTCGAGAACATCCCGATGGATCGTTTCGGCGTTTATAGTCAAAGGCTGAAAGTTCTTGCCAAAACTCCGGAGTTCCCGCTTATCCAAATCATTGATACCTATAACCAGAACAAGACCTATAGCTGGTTAGGAGCAACGATTCGAATAGTCAACGGTCTTGGAGATCGTTCAGCTTTTGGTCTGCCCGATGAAAGAGGAATTGTCATCATCGCAGTTGAAAAAGGCAGCTTGGCAGACAAAGCAGGTCTTGGCAGAAATGATGTTATACGATCTATGGCCGGTAAGGAAATATCGACAATAGAAGAAATTTTTGCCTTGACAGAAGAAAATCGCTGGAAAGGGAAAATTTTTGTCACGATCATCCGTAACCAAGCAGAAGAAAAAATACAACTGAAATTTAAATAATTCAACAGTCTATGAAACAGACTATTTTAATATTTTGTTTTTTCGTATTTATACAACCACTTTTTGCCGAAAAGAAAGACTGGCTGATCGATGGAAGTTCGTATAAAACAGAAGCCAATCTATCGTCAGATAAGAAACAAATCGAATTGACAAACGGCCTCCTTCGCCGTACCTTTTCGCTAACTCCCAACGGTGCGACAATAGCGCTGGACAACCTGATGACGGGACAAAACGAACTGCGTGCCGTACGACCGGAAGCCGTCCTTGTCATCAATGGGAAAGAGTATCCGGTCGGAGGTTTGGAAGGACAACCTGTCCATAATTTTCTGACAAAAGATTTCCTGTCTGATATGCAACTTTGTGATTCGGCTTTTGTCTTGACCGATTATACAGTCGGCGAGACAAAAGAACACTTTCCCTGGAAATCGAACGAGACCTGGATCAGCAATAAATATCCGTGGCCTGCACCCGGAAAACGCATTACTTTCACTTATAAAGCTCCCCGGAAAATAGCAGACGAGTGTAAAGGTTTAACCGTCCGCATTGTCTACGAACTGTATGACGGTGCCCCGATCCTGTCCAAATGGATCGAGATCGACAACAAAGGACAAAAGGCCGTCACGCTGGATTCCTTCAAATCAGAAGTCCTTGCGCTGGTTGAAACCGCTCCGAAAGTCCACTATGGTGAACCCCACGAGGTACGCATGATGGCACAAGAACCGGGACATTATACGAAAGACTACCGCAAGAAACCTGTACAGACAGATGCCCCGCGTGACTATATCGACCGCTTCACCCAACTATTCGTCGTTACGGACTATGCAATGGGCGGAGATATGGAAGCGATGAAAGACAATCCGGCCGTCCGTTGGGT
>ERZ779654.628-NODE-628-length-20866-cov-2.892269_pt1 | contig 20866 bp, 10 predicted proteins | sample MGYA00511075_ERZ779654 | MGnify/ENA primary metagenome ERZ779654 (study PRJEB29588, sample SAMEA2155636) | human gut metagenome | biome: human gut; feature: human-associated habitat; material: faeces | place: Denmark | collected 2008/2010 ...
GTTACATTGACGGGCCTTATCAGGGAAATCCGGCAAATCCTATTCTGACCCATGCCAATGAATCGGGACAATCCAGTCCGATTCAGGGAACAGGGCATGCTGATCTGGTGGAAGGCACCGATGGTTCCTGGTGGATGGTTTGTCTGGCATACAGAATTATGCCGGGAACTCATCATACATTGGGACGTGAAACGTATCTGGCTCCGGTGCGTTGGGATAAGGCTGCCTGGCCTGTGGTCAATGCCAACGGAACTATTTCTTTGGAGATGGATGTAACCACTCTGCCTCAACAGGAAATGAAAGGCAGACCGGAACGAATAGACTTTAAAGAAGGAAAGCTTTCTCCCGAATGGATTCATTTGCAAAATCCGGAAGCAAAGAATTATACTTTTACCAAAGATGGCAAACTTCGTTTGATAGCAATTCCAGTTACGCTAAGTGACTGGAAAAGTCCTACCTTTGTCGCCTTGCGACAGGAACACTTTGATATGGAAGCATCCGCTCCGGTAGTCTTGCAGAAAGCGGGAGTGAATGATGAAGCGGGAATTTCCGTCTTTATGGAGTTTCATTCTCACTATGATTTATTTGTCCGTCAGGATAAGGATCAGAAACGTTCTGTTGGTTTGCGGTATAAACTGGGAGAGATTACCCATTATGCCAAAGAAGTTTCCCTACCGACGGATGGTGAGGTGGAACTGGTGGTGAAGTCGGATATCAATTACTATTATTTTGGTTATAAAGTGAATGGAATATATCATGATCTGGGTAAGATGAACACGCGTTATCTAAGCACTGAAACAGCAGGCGGATTTACCGGAGTCGTATTGGGGCTTTACATTACATCAGCTTCTAAAGATTCGAAGGCGTATGCTGATTTTGAGTACTTTAAGTATAAAGGGAAACCGGGAGAAAACAAATGAATCCCTTTTATAAAACAAATTCACCCCATCGTTTCCAAAACGCTCCCTATATGAATAACATTACAGAAGTGAAGTTACATGTCGAATACATAATTTTGTGGTGTAGAAAACAAATGTGTTTTGATGAGGCAAGGTTAACGGTTTTAAATTTAATCTAATAGTATAGAAGAATATGGAAAAACAGTCATTTAGTGATGGATTATTTAGTCCATTGGGTATTAAACGAGTCATATTTATGCTGGTGTTGCTCACCACCTCTTTTATATCATGTAGCAACAGTGATGAAAAAGGAGGAAGTCTGGAAGTGGCACAGGAATATCGTAATCTGGAGTTTGACGCTCGTGGAAGCAGGCAGACTATTCAGATAGACGGTCCGGCCGAATGGCATATCAGTACTTCGGAAAGTTGGTGTAAAAGTTCACATACTATCGGTGAAGGAAAACAATATGTAAATATCACAGTAGAGGCCAATGATACGCAGAAAGAGAGGACGGCTACCGTCACCGTTTCGGCGAGTGGCGCTTCTGATATTATTATCAATGTAAAGCAGTCCCTATATAGCGTACCTGCATACGATGAATACATTGCACCTGATAATACAGGGATGCGTGATTTGACTTCCATGCAACTGTCGGCATTGATGAAAGCCGGAGTGAATGTAGGGAATACGTTTGAGGCGGTGATTGTGGGAAATGACGGAAGTCTTTCCGGCGATGAAACGTGTTGGGGAAATCCTACACCGAACAAGGTGCTTTTCGAGGGTATCAAAGCAGCGGGCTTTGATGTCGTGCGTATACCGGTAGCTTATTCTCATCAGTTTGAAGATGCGGCAACGTATAAGATTAAGAGTGCATGGATGGATAAGGTGGAGGCTGCCGTGAAAGCTGCGCTTGATGCCGGTCTCTATGTTATTATCAATATCCACTGGGAAGGTGGCTGGCTGAACCATCCGGTAGATGCCAATAAAGAAGCTCTGGATGAAAGACTGGAAGCGATGTGGAAACAGATCGCCTTAAGATTCAGAGACTATGACGACCGTCTGCTCTTTGCCGGAACCAATGAGGTGAATAATGACGACGCTAACGGTGCGCAGCCTACAGAGGAGAATTACCGGGTACAGAATGGTTTCAATCAGGTGTTTGTCAATACGGTTAGAGCTACCGGAGGACGTAATCATTACCGTCATCTGATTGTGCAGGCATATAATACCGATGTGGCGAAAGCGGTCGCGCATTTCACAATGCCGCTCGATATTGTTCAAAATCGTATTTTCCTGGAATGTCATTACTATGATCCTTATGATTTCACAATCATGCCTAACGATGAGAATTTCAAGAGTCAATGGGGAGCTGCGTTTGCAGGTGGAGATGTATCTGCTACCGGACAGGAGGGGGACATAGAGGCTACTTTAAGTTCGCTGAATGTATTTATCAATAATAATGTTCCTGTAATCATCGGCGAATATGGTCCGACATTAAGAGACCAGTTGACCGGAGAGGCTTTGGAGAATCATTTGAAATCGCGTAATGACTATATCGAATATGTAGTGAAAACCTGTGTGAAGAATAAGCTCGTTCCCTTGTACTGGGATGCCGGCTATACCGAAAAACTGTTTGACCGTACTACAGGACAACCGCATAATGCAGCATCCATAGCAGCGATTATGAAAGGATTAAATTGAATATTAACCATTTAAATAAGGTACAATGAATAAACACTTTCTTGGAAAATGTACATTTGTACATTGGTACTGTCTTGCGTTGGCAATATTACTTTGGTTGCCAATAACGATATTGGAGGCTGCTCCTTCACAGAACTTAAAGGTGTCCGGAATAGTAACTTCCGCGACTGACGGAGAACCGTTGATTGGGGTAAGCGTACAAGTGAAAGGTACGTCGACAGGAACTATTACAGACTTGAACGGTAAGTATACGCTGAATGTATCTACCGGACAGACGCTGGTCTTCTCCTACATCGGCTTTATGGAACAGCAGGTTGTTGCAACAAAACCTGTCATTAACGTAGTTCTGAAAGAAGATACTAAAACGTTGGATGAGGTGGTAGTTGTCGGCTATGGAACCATGAAACGAAGTGACTTGACAGGTTCAGTTGTTTCCGTGACCGGAGATGAACTGAAAAAGTCTGTTGTTACTTCTTTAGACCAAGCTTTGCAGGGGCGTGCAGCGGGTGTTTCCGTTACACAAAATTCGGGAGCCCCGGGTGGAGGTATCTCTGTGAGTATTCGTGGTATCAATTCCTTGAATGGTAACGAACCTCTGTATGTGATTGATGGTGTAGCGATTTCCGGTAATACGGACGGTAACTCCAGTGTACTGTCTTCCATTAACCCTTCGGACATCGTTTCTATGGAAATTCTGAAAGATGCTTCGGCTACAGCTATTTATGGTTCGAGAGCTTCCAATGGTGTGGTACTGATTACCACTAATCAGGGGAAAGCCGGTAAGACAAAGGTTTCTTACGAAGGATATTATGGTTTGCAGCAATTACCAAAGAAGTTGGATGTTTTAAATCTGCGCGAATATGCGGAGTATCAAAATCTACGCGCTCAAGTACTGGGCTTTGGTGATCGTGAGGAGTTTAAAGATCCCAGCTTACTGGGAGAAGGGACGAACTGGCAGGATGAGATTTTCCGTAATGCATCTATGCACAATCATCAGATTAATATCTCTGGAGGAAATGAGGGAACTACTTATTCACTTTCGGGTGGTTATTTGAGTCAGGATGGTATCGGTATCGGTTCTAGCTTCGAACGTTTCTCTGCCCGTGTCAATATGGATAATAAGATAACGAACTGGCTCTCTACCGGGTTGCGTGCTTCTGTTGCCAAGACGCAGCAGAACAATACGATCGACAATGGTAATATCATCCGCACGGCGATACAGCAGTTGCCCGAAGTACCGGCGAAGAATCCTGACGGTTCATGGGGAATGCAGTCAGAAAACATGTATGGTACTTACTTTACGAATCCGGTAGCAGAAGCGCTGATGCGTGAGAACTACGAAAAGGGATTACAACTCTATGTGGATTTCTTTGCTGATATTACACTTTACAAGGGATTAGTGTTCAGAGCTGAGTATGCAGGCAATTATTATTATAACAACAATTATCAGTATACTCCGTCTTATGACTATGGTCTTTATACCCAAGAGTCATTAGGTAGTCGTAGTGCCAGCAATGGTAGTAACTGGACGTTAAAGACTTATCTAACTTATACTAATACTTTCGGTCGACATCAAATTACTGCCATGGCGGGACATGAAGCGCAGGAGAATAATTGGGAATCACTTTCCGGCACCCGGAGTGACTATTTTCTCAACTCTGTTCACGAACTGGACGCGGGTAGCTCACTTACTGCAAAGAATAGTAGTTCCAAAGGTTCTTCTGCTATCGAATCTTACTTCGGTCGTGTTAACTACGGATTTGATGACCGTTATTTGTTGACACTTACTGTACGTGGTGACGGTTCTTCTACGTTTGCTCCGAACAATCGTTGGGGAATATTTCCATCGGCAGCTCTTGCATGGAAGTTGAAGAATGAGAAATTCCTGAAGAACGTCTCTTGGTTGGATAATTTGAAGTTACGTCTGGGTTGGGGATTGGTTGGTAATCAAGCGGCAGAAAACTATGCTTATGGTGTAAAGATGAGAACTGTGGCAACTATTTGGGGAAGCGGATATTATGCGGAGAACTATGGAAACGAAAACTTGAAATGGGAAGAGACTGAAGCATGGAATGCCGGACTAGACATTAATCTTTTTGGTAACCGGGTAGAACTGATTATTGACGGATATTACAAAAACACAGATAATCTGTTAATGAAAGCATCTCTTCCTTCTTATGTTAACGGTGTTATTTCCTCACCGTGGGTAAATGCGGGTGCTATGACCAATAAAGGTCTGGAATTCACGTTGAATACGGTTAATATCAATAAAAATGATTTCATGTGGAGATCAGGACTGACTATTTCATTTAATAGGAATGAGATTACAAAGCTTTACACAGAGACAGCAGGACTTTCCGGTACTATCAACAGTGAGACTTACACCTACTCGGAGGTGGGACAGCCAATAGGACAGTTTTACGGATATAACGTGATAGGCATGTTTACGAAGGAGGATGACTTTTACAAGCGGGATTCTTACGGTAATTATATTCTCGATAAAAATGGTGAGCGTGTGAAAGTGGCTATTCCAAAAGGAAAGAATATCTCTGAAAGTGAGATATGGGTAGGAGACTATATTTATGAGGATATTGACGACAATGGCGTTATTGATGAGAAAGACCGTACCTATTTAGGTAATCCCGAACCGAAGTTCTCTTACGGTTTTAACAACTCGTTTTCTTATAAAGGCTTTGATCTGAATATTTTCATCAATGGTGTATACGGTAATAAAGTGGTGAATATGCTACGTAAAGAATTTACCAATCCGATGAACAACAGTGGAATGTTGAAAGAAGCTGTTAATATCGCCCGTGTGGAACTGATCGATCCATCACAGCCGACTACGCTTTCCAATGTCTATGTCTCGAATGCCGGTTCGGCACAAGTACAGCGCATCACTGCTGCCAATGCTAACGATAATAACCGTATGAGCAGCCGCTTTGTAGAAGACGGTTCATATCTTCGTATCAAGAATATCTCGTTAGGTTATACTTTCCCTAAAAAGTGGATAAGTAAGCTCAATATTGACAATCTACGGGTGTATATGAATATCCAGAATGCATTCACTTTTACAAAGTACAAAGGATATGATCCTGAAGTGGGTGCTTACAATTATGATGTGCTGACGCGTGGTATCGATAATGCCCGTTATCCTTCACAACGGATTTATACTTTCGGACTTAACCTTAGTTTCTAACCTGACAAATAATGAGAATATTTATGAAAAGTAAATTATTAGTAATAGCAACTACCGCCCTGCTGTTTACAGCATGCAGTGACAGTTTTCTGGATAGAGCACCGGAAGGAAACTATGTAGACGCTACATTTTATACTTCTGACGAAGCGTTAGAAGCAGCCACCGCTCCGCTTTACAATCGGGCATGGTTTGATTACAATCAACGTTCCATCGTTCCTATCGGTAGCGGGCGTGCCAATGATATGTACAGTCCCTGGAATTATCCGCAGTTTGTTACTTTCCAAGTGACAGCTTTGGATGAAAATCTGTCGGGTGCATGGAGTGGATTCTACTCGGTAGTAACGATGGCGAACTCTGTAATCAATGCGGTAGAGACGCAGACACAGGGTAGTGTGAGCGAAGCTGCCAAGACAAAGGCAATTGCAGAAGCCCGGTTGATGCGTGCATGTGCATACTTCTATATGTTGCGCATTTGGGGCCCGGTGATTCTCATTGAAGATAACCAGAAGTTGGTTGACAATCCCGTTCGTCCGCTCAATCGTGAAGAAGATGTATTTCAGTTTATTATTAATGATTTGAATTACGCCGTCGATAATTTGTCGGAGCAGAGTGATAAAGGACGGGCTACATCGTGGGCGGCAAAAGGGATATTGGCAAAGGTTTATCTGGCACGTTCGGGCTGGAACAATGGTGGTACGCGTGATGAAGGTGATTTAGAACTTGCCCGTCAATATGCCAGTGATGTGTGTGAGAATAGTGGGTTGGACTTGATGACAAACTACGAAGATCTCTTCAAGTATAAGAACAATAACAATCAGGAATCCCTGCTCGCTATGCAGTGGGTGCCGTTGGGGGAGTGGTATGAATGTAATACCCTCTTGTCTGATTTGGCATTCTCGACCGAGGTGACGGGTGGTGTCAATTGTTGGAGTAGCTATAATGGAAGTATTGATATGCTTCAGCAATACGAGTTGGCAGATACGTTGCGTAGGAACGCTACCTTTTTTACCAAGGGTTCTTATTACTCTTATATTTGCATTAAAGATGGTGGCTATACTTATAAGGGTACTGCTTCTCCTATTAAAAAAGGTGTTCCGGGAGGGCCGGATGACGATAACGACGGTAAGGTGAAACAAATGAATTCGCCACTTAATACTTATATTTTGCGTTTAGCAGATGTCTACTTGACGTATGCGGAAGCTTGTCTGGGTAACAATTCTACGTTGAGTGACGGTCGTGGTCTTTACTTCTTCAACCGTGTACGTGAGCGTGCAAAGATTAATAAAAAGTCTTCCATCACGTTGGATGACATTATCCGCGAACGCCGTGTTGAGTTCGGTATGGAATATTCAAACTGGTATGATATGGTAACTTGGTTCCGTTATTTACCGGACAAGATGCTTAACTACTTTAATAATCAGTGGCGGGGGTACCGGGCGGATGCTATCATCAAAGATGAGGACGGAAAATTGCATTTTGGGAAGTATGACACGGATGGAACTACGTTCCTTGAAGGTCCTGAGTATTACACAGCTCCGGAGTTTACTATCAATATTGAAGCAGAGGATATTTTCTTGCCTTATCCGGAATCTGATGTCATCCAGAATCCGTTATTGAACGAACCACCGGTTCCTTATACATTTAACGAATAAATCAGAAGAATTTATGAAATCAATATATAAATATTTAGATACGAGATTGTTCTTGATAGGGTTGTTAGTCCTGCCCTTTTTGGCTGTTGTCTCTTGCCAGAATGACGACGATGATGCTATACCGGTAATTCATTATATAAGAGTAACAGATCCGGCTAAAGCTGATAGTACTTTTACTGATGTAAATCCGGGAACAATGATTGTTGTAGTCGGAGAACATTTGGGTGGAACACAAAAGGTGTATATCAATGATCAGGAGGTTAGTTTCAACAGGAATTATGTAACTTCTACAAGTATCATATTAACGGTTCCTAATGAATTGGAACTGACAGGACAAAATCCTGAGTTGAAAGGTGAAATTCGCATAGAAACAGAGCATGGAGTAGCAGCTTACAATATGCACGTGCTTTCGCCTGCACCTTACATCACCCGTATTTCCGCAACCTATCCTATAAAGCCGGGAGACCAGATGACTGTGATCGGTGGTAACTTCTACGAGGTACAGGCTGTTTATCTTTCTATTGAACAACCGGCAAAGGATGGGACACGCCCTATTGATGTTCAGGAGATAACAAATTATGAAGTAAATAACAAATATAGTCAAATTACGCTAACAGCTCCGGCAAATCTGCTTGAAGAGGGATATCTTGTGGTAGAGTGCTATACGAGCAGTGCGGTTACAGAGTTTAAGAAGAATGGTCCAAAACCGGTTGTTACTGCTGTCAGTTCGACAATGCCAGTCGTAGGAAGCACGGTTACTATTACTGGACAGAATTTTATTGAGGTATCACGTGTGAATATTAACGGTGAGTTCGACATTCCAGTGGGGGACATCACAACTTCAAACACTTTTGATGAGATTAGTTTTGTATTGCCACAGGCTCCTACCCAGTCCGGCCATATTTCTGTGACTGCGATTGGAGGAACGGTAGAATCTGCAGAAATATTCTATCCTTTAGAAAATGTGATATTGAATTACGATGGAATCGGTAGTCATGTTTGGGGTGATTGCAGTTTTGTAGTAGCAGATGGCTCGTCAGCTCCTTATGTTTCTAATGGAACTTGTCTAGGCATTACCGGAACAGTGAGTGCATCCAATTATTGGTGGAAACAAAGTTATTCCAACGCTCAATGGGTAAATACAAGCATCATTCCAGGAAATACACCGATTGATGATTTGAAATTACAGTTTGAATGTTTTGTGAAAGAAGTATTTACCGGACCTGTTTTCCAAATCGCAATGTGTGAAAACTTTGATGCTGCATTAAATGGGTATGTCCCAGTGAGTTCTTTTACAGGAAAGACAGAGACTGGAAAGTGGATGCAATGTTCCGTATCTTTATCTTCTGTTGTCGCAGATGCTACATATCAAGACTTTTTAAATAGGAACTCTACTCATATAGGCGTATATGCAACGAACCCTGGTAGTAGTCAAGCTACTATTGAAGTTTATTTCGATAACTTCCGCATCGTGAGAAAATAATGATTTGAATGAAATAGGAGAGGGTAGAACGAACCGTTTACCTTCTCCTACTTTTTTAGTAACTGTATGAAAATAGTAAGATACATTGCTCTGTTTGGGATATTGAGTGGGTTGGCGGTTGCGTGCACTCCTTCAACAAGTGTGATACCAAACGATGCTATCCGATTGAATCAACTGGGTTATTATCCCAATCAAGAGAAAATAGCTGTAGTAGACAGCGGAAAAGTTGAAGAGTTTGTAATATGGGATGCTGTTTCCGGTGAACAAGTGTTTGCCGGAAAATCCTTATATACAGCAAAGTCTGCATGGTCGGATAAAACAAGAACAACACTGGATTTTAGTGCTGTAACAACTCCGGGGGAATATATGCTGAAGGTGAACGGAGCATCGGTTACTTTCCTAATAAAAGACAGTGTATTATCTCCTCTGGCTGACGCGGCTTTGAAGTCTTTTTATTATCAGCGTACCGCAATGCCGATTGAAGAACAATATGCAGGGCAGTGGCACAGAATGGCCGGGCATCCGGATAATCATGTATTGATACATCCCAGCGCTGCTTCCCCCAATCGTCCTGCGGGAACGATTGTCTCTTCTTCCAAAGGTTGGTATGATGCCGGCGATTATAATAAGTATATTGTGAATTCCGGTTATTCAATAGGTTTGATACAATCTATTTATCAGTTGTTTCCGGATTACTTCTCCCGGCAAAAGATAAATATCCCGGAGAGCAATAACCATACCCCCGACTTACTGGACGAAATGCAATTTAACTTGGATTGGATGTTAACAATGCAAGATCCCGAAGATGGAGGAGTATATCATAAACTGACCACTCCCTTTTTTGAAGGTTTTGTGAAACCTGTGGACTGTAAACAACAACGTTATGTCGTGCAGAAATCAGTCACTGCCGCTTTAGATTTTGCAGCAGTCATGGCACAGTCCTCCCGTCTGTTTGCCTCTTATGAAGAAGATTATCCGGGATTCTCCAAACGTGCTCTACTAGCAGCGGAGAAGGCTTATGCCTGGGCGGAAAAGCATCCGGGAGCCTATTATAATCAGAATCTGCTCAATCAGAAGTATCAACCGGCAATAGCTACCGGAGAATATGGTGACACACATGCAGACGATGAATTTTTCTGGGCGGCTAGCGAACTCTATTTCTCAACCGGAAAAGAGATATACCGGGAAGAAGCAATAAAAAAGGCTCCCCAAATATACACAGCTCCGGGATGGGGCAACACGTTCGCATTAGGTATATTTGCATGGCTTCAACCAGGCAGAGAGTTAAATGAAGCCGACCGTCGTTTTGCCGATTCATTGAAAACGGAACTTTTGAAATATGCGGATAAAGTCATAGAAGGAGCCGAACAGACCCCATTTCACGCTCCTTATGGTAATGATGCTAAAGATTTCTTTTGGGGATGCCTTGCGGAGAAATGTATGAATCAGGGTGTATCGTTGATGTACGCTTATCTCCTGACTGGCAAAGACGTTTATTTGACTAATGCCTATAGAAACATGGATTATATATTGGGGCGAAATGCAACAGGTTTCTGTTATGTGACAGGGCTTGGAACGAAGAGTCCGAAGCATCCTCATCACCGCCTTTCGGTTTCGGACGACATAGAAGACCCTATTCCCGGATTTCTTGTTGGAGGACCTAACCCAGGACAGCAGGACGGGGCTTTTTATCCTACTGCCAGTCCGGATGAGTCGTATGTAGATACGGAAGATTCGTATGCTTCCAATGAAGTAGCCATTAACTGGAACGCTGCTTTGGTTGCATTAGCTTCTTCGTTGGATGCGCTTGCTGTTTATTCTGTCAAATAATCCGCAGGCTCTTTTTCTTGGCTGTTTGATAATATTTTATTTCCTTTGTACAAATCTGAAAAACATGATAAGAAAGAGCCTTTTATTGTTAGCTTTACTTCTCGCTTCGTGGATTGTGTCTGCACAATCATACTTGTTCAAGCATCTGGAAGTGTCGGACGGATTGTCTAATAATTCTGTGAATACTATTTATAAAGATCGTGATGGGTTCATGTGGTTCGGTACGACTACCGGACTGAACCGCTATGACGGATATACTTTCAAGATCTATCAGCATGCCGAGAATGAGCCGGGATCTTTACCGGATAATTACATTACCGATATTGTGGAAATGCCTGACGGACGGTTTTGGATAAATACCGCCCGAGGGTATGTATTATTTGATAAGGAGCGGGATTACTTTATCACTGATGTTACCGGATTTATGAAAAATCTGGAGTCATGGGGAGTTCCGGAACAGGTTTTTGTAGACCGGGAAGGGAATACGTGGCTTAGTGTGGCAGGTGAAGGATGTTACCGTTACAAGGAGGGTGGAAAGAGACTCTTCTTTTCGTATACGGAACATTCGTTGCCGGAGTATGGAGTGACACAAATGGCGGAATGTAGTGACGGAATCTTGTTGATTTATAATACGGGACTGCTTGTCTGTCTGGATCGTGCCACATTGGCGATTAAATGGCAGTCTGATGAAATTAAGAAATATATTCCGGGAGGAAAGACGATAGAACTTTCGCTTTTTGTAGATAGAGACAATTGCATCTGGGCATACAGTCTTATGGGAATCTGGGCGTATGATTGCGGAACAAAAAGTTGGCGGACAGATTTGACCGGTATCTGGTCGTCACGTCCGGACGTAATTATTCATGCGGTGGCACAGGATATAGAAGGCAGGATTTGGGTTGGAAAGGATTATGACGGCATAGACGTGCTTGAGAAAGAAACGGGGAAAGTGACTTCTCTTGTTGCCCACGATGACAATGGACGGAGCTTGCCTCATAATACAATTTATGACTTATATGCTGACAGGGATGGTGTCATGTGGGTAGGTACTTATAAGAAGGGGGTATCTTATTATAGTGAAAGCATCTTTAAGTTCAATATGTATGAATGGGGAGATATAACTTGCATAGAACAGGCGGATGAAGATAGACTGTGGCTCGGAACGAACGACCATGGGATTCTTTTGTGGAATCGCTCTACAGGAAAGGCGGAACCTTTCTGGAGAGACGCCGAAGGACAATTGCCGAATCCCGTCGTGTCTATGTTGAAGTCGAAAGACGGCAAATTATGGGTAGGGACATTCAATGGGGGCTTGTATTGTATGAATGGTTCCCAGGTACGTTCTTATAAGGAAGGTACCGGAAACGCTTTGGCGAGTAATAATGTCTGGGCATTGGTGGAGGATGATAAGGGAAGAATCTGGATTGCTTCCTTGGGAGGCGGTTTGCAATGTTTGGAACCGTTATCCGGTACTTTTGAAACTTATACCAGTAACAACTCGGCTCTGCTGGAGAATAATGTAACCTCTTTGTGTTGGGTAGATGATAATACATTGTTTTTCGGAACTGCCAGTCAGGGAGTAGGCACGATGGATATGCGCACTCGAGAAATAAAAAAGATTCAAGGCCAGAGCGGTAGTATGAAATTGTCGAACGATGCGGTGAATCATGTATATAAAGATAGCCGGGGATTGGTATGGATTGCTACCCGTGAGGGATTGAATGTGTATGATACGAGGCGTCATATGTTTCTGGATCTGTTTCCTGTTGCAGAGGCCAAAGGAAATTTTATTGCGGCAATTACGGAAGATCAGGAGCGTAATATGTGGGTATCGACCAGCAGGAAGGTGATTCGGGTAACAGTGGCTTCCGATGGAAAAGGGGGTTACCTTTTTGATTCCAGGGCTTACAATAGTGAGGACGGATTGCAGAACTGTGATTTTAACCAGCGTTCAATCAAAACGTTACACAATGGAATCATTGCGATTGGTGGCCTGTATGGAGTCAATGTTTTTGCTCCGGATCATATACGCTATAATAAAATGCTGCCTAATGTGATGTTTACAGGTCTTTCGTTGTTTGATGAGGCAGTGAAAGTGGGGCAGTCGTATGGCGGAAGAGTGTTGATAAAAAAAGAGTTGAACGATGTAGAAAATGTAGAGTTCGATTATAAGCAGAACATTTTCAGTGTGTCTTTTGCTTCGGACAACTATAATTTGCCGGAGAAAACTCAATATATGTATAAGTTGGAAGGGTTCAATAATGACTGGTTAACCCTGCCGGTAGGAGTACACAATGTGACTTTTACGAATCTTGCCCCAGGAAAGTATGTTTTGAGAGTGAAGGCGATCAATAGCGACGGTTATGTCGGCATAAAGGAAGCCACGCTGGGTATTGTAGTCAATCCTCCTTTCTGGATGTCGTGGTGGGCTTATTTGTTGTATGCTGCCGGTTTGGTGGTCGTGCTTTTCCTGGCGCGCTACCGGATGCTGAAACGTGAACGTGAGAAGTTTCATCTTCAGCAGATAGAAAATGAGGTGGCGAAGAATGAAGAAATCAATAATATGAAATTCCGTTTCTTCACGAACGTCAGCCATGAATTGCGTACACCGCTTACCTTGATTATTTCTCCTTTGGAGGGAATGTTGAAAGAAACGACCGATGAATTGCAGAGTACACGTTTGCAATTGATGTATCGTAATGCGCAACGGTTGTTACATCTGGTCAATCAACTGCTCGATTTCCGTAAAGGAGAGATGAGTACTCATCAGTTGTCTCTGTCGGAAGGAGATATCATTTCGTATGTGCATAGTGTTTGCAACTCTTTCCTGTTGATGGCGGATAAGAAACATATTCAATTCTCTTTCTTTTCGGGTATAGATACATTCTCGATGGCTTTTGATGCTGACAAGGTAGGGAAGATTGTGATGAATCTGCTTTCCAATGCTTTTAAGTTTACTCCTGAAGGAGGACGTGTGACGGTGATGATAGAGCATGTGACAGGAACTCCTGATACACTGGAAATCAAGATTGCCGATACCGGAATAGGAATTAGCGATGTGGACAAGGAACATATCTTCGACCGTTTCTATCAGGCGGATCATAAAGGAGTAGAGGAAACTACCGGAAATGGTATCGGATTGAGCCTGGTACGTGACTTTGTCACTTTGCATGAAGGAGAAGTGAAGGTATTCGATAATATAGGGACGGGGTCTGTTTTCGTTATTCAGTTCCCGGTAAAACATGTGGAGACACAAGTACAGTTACCGGAAGAAACGGGCATGTCGGTTGGGGATGAAGAAGATAGGGAAATGAAAGAGGAAGTCAGGGAAGAAACCGGACGCAAGGATTTCCCTTTGCTGTTGGTGGTAGATGATAATGAAGACTTCCGTATCTTTATGCGTTATAGTCTGGAATTACAGTATCGTGTCAAACTGGCTGTGAATGGTAACGAAGCATGGGAGATGATGCAGGAAGAATTACCCGATCTGGTTATCAGTGATGTAATGATGCCCCAAATGGACGGCAATGAGCTGTGTCGCCTGATTAAGCAGGATAAGCGTATTGCGCATATCCCTGTGATTTTGCTGACAGCGCGGCAGAATACCGAAGCGAAGTTGGAGGGATTGCAGACAGGAGCGGACGACTATGTAACGAAGCCGTTCAATATGACTATCCTTGTGTTGCGTATCCGTAAACTGATAGAACTAAGCCGTTATCATCGTGTCACCCAGGGAATGATTGATCCTGCACCTAGTGAGATTGTGATTACTTCACTGGATGAAAAGTTGATAGAGAAAGCAATCAAATATGTGGAGGATAATATGTCACGTACTGAACTTTTGGTAGAGGAACTTAGCCGGGAACTGGGTATGAGCCGCGTGCATCTGTATAAGAAATTGCTTCAGATCACAGGAAAGACACCTATTGAGTTTATCCGCGTGATTCGCTTGAAACGGGCGGCGCAATTATTGCGTGAAAGCCAGCTTCATGTGTCCGAAGTAGCTTTCGAAGTAGGCTTCAATAATCCTAAATATTTCAGCCGTTATTTCAAGGATGAATTTGGTGTTTTACCCTCCGTTTACCAGGAAAAAGAAGGGAAATAACAAATGATACCTCTGAAAAAAACATATCGTCCGGTCACTGTTTAAAAGTTCCCCTTCTATAAAACATTAGAAGGGGAACTTTTCATTTATAGTACTTACTTTTGCGATATGAGAAAATATATTGTTGAACCCTAAAGGTAGGTATGATTATGAATATGAAAAACATTTTCTATTGCCTGTTGCCGGGACTTCTTTTGGGAGCATGTTCCAATAAGGTCTACGAGAAGACAGGTGATAGTGTGATAGTCAAAGTACAACACAAAGAAACAGGAGGTCCTCGTTTGGTTCGCCTTCAGGTGATGGGAGATAAGTTAATTCGCGTTTCTGCCACTGCCGACAGCAAGTTTGCCGATCCGCAAAGTCTGATTGTTGTTCCACAGAAAAAACAAACATCTTTTGCCGTCGTGCAGAATGGCGATACGATTACAGTGTCTACTGAAGAAGTGAAAGCATCTGTACTGGCTAGTACCGGAGAGGTGTGGTTTACGGATAAAAACGGAGAGTTAATCCTGCAGGAGAATAAGGGAGGAGGAAAGACATTTACTCCGATAGAAGTGGAAGGAACGAAAGGATATACGGTCTGTCAGGTTTTTGAATCTCCCGAAGATGAAGCGTTTTACGGATTAGGCCAGCATCAGGCGGATGAATTTAATTATAAGGGTAAGAACGAAGAACTGTTCCAGTATAATACGAAAGTTTCTGTTCCGTTTGTTGTTTCGAATAAAAACTATGGTATACTGCTGGATAGTTATTCCTTCTGTCGTTTCGGTAATCCGAATGATTACTCCCAGTTGAATCGTATCTTTAAACTTTATGATAAGACAGGCCAGGAAGGGGCGCTAACCGGTACTTATGTGCCGAAAAAGGGAGAAACTCTGGTCCGCCGGGAAGACTCCATCTATTTCGAGAATCTGAAAACGATTGAGAATCTTCCGAAGAAACTGCCGTTAATGGGGGCTAAAGTCACTTATGAAGGAGAGATAGAACCTGCTCAAACGGGAGAGTTTAAGTTTATTCTTTATTATGCGGGATATGTTAAGGTCTATTTGAACAATGAGCCGGTAGTGCCGGAACGTTGGCGGACTGCATGGAATCCTAATAGTTATAAGTTTGCTGCTCATTTGGAAGCAGGAAAGCGTGTGCCGTTGAAAATCGAGTGGCAGCCTGATGGCGGACAGTCTTATTGCGGACTGCGTGCATTGACACCTGTTAATCCGGAAGAACAGGGGAAGCAGTCGTGGTGGAGTGAAATGACCAAGCAGCTCGATTATTATTTTATGGCTGGTGAGAATATGGACGACGTGATTAGCGGTTATCGTTCGCTGACCGGAAAGTCTCCCGTTATGCCGAAATGGGCAATGGGTTTCTGGCAAAGTCGTGAGAAGTATAATACACAGGAGGAAATGTTGGGAGCACTGAAAGGTTTCCGTGATCGTAAAATCCCATTGGATAATATCGTACTGGATTGGAATCATTGGCCGGAGAATGCCTGGGGAAGTCATGAGTTTGATAAAGCTCGTTTTCCGGACCCGAAAGCAATGGTTGATTCCATCCATGCTATGCATGCCCGTATGATGATCTCGGTATGGCCTAAGTTTTATGTTACTACCGAACATTTCAAGGAGTTCGACGAGAATGGGTGGATGTATCAGCAGTCTGTTAAAGATAGTTTGAAAGATTGGGTAGGTCCCGGTTACCATTATGGTTTTTATGATGCGTATGATCCCGATGCACGGAAACTGTTCTGGCAACAGATGTATGAGCACTATTATCCGTTGGGTATCGATGCTTGGTGGATGGATGCCAGCGAACCGAATGTACGTGACTGTACCGACTTGGAATATCGGAAAGCTTTGTGCGGACCTACAGCGTTGGGTTCCTCTACGGAATTTTTCAATGCGTATGCACTGATGAATGCAGAAGCCATTTATGACGGTCAGCGCGGAGTAGATAATAACAAACGGGTGTTCTTATTAACCCGTTCGGGATTTGCCGGATTACAGCGTTATTCCACGGCTACATGGAGTGGGGATATCGGTACACGTTGGGAGGACATGAAGGCACAGATTTCTGCCGGATTGAATTTTGCCATGAGTGGAATACCTTACTGGACAATGGATATTGGCGGTTTTTGTGTAGAGAATCGTTATGTGGCCGGACAGAAACAATGGAACGCGACAAAGACGGAAAATGCTGATTATAAAGAATGGCGTGAGCTGAATACCCGCTGGTATCAATTCGGTGCGTTTGTTCCTTTATATCGTGCACACGGACAATACCCTTTCCGTGAAATATGGGAGATTGCGCCGGAAGGGCATCCTGCTTATCAGTCGGTTGTATATTATACTAAGTTACGTTATAATATGATGCCGTATATTTATTCGCTGGCAGGTATGACTTGGTTTGATGATTATACAATCATGCGTCCCTTGGTAATGGATTTCACAGCGGATGCTGAAGTGAATGATATTGGTGACCAGTTTATGTTCGGTCCTTCGTTTATGGTATCTCCGGTTTATCGCTATGGTGACCGCAGTCGTGAAATTTATTTCCCTCAAGCAGAGGGCTGGTATGATTTCTATTCCGGCAAATTCCAGGCTGGAGGAGAGAGAAAAGTAATAGAAGCTCCTTATGAGCGTATTCCGTTGTATGTGCGTGCAGGCGCTATCATTCCGTTCGGAGATGATATTCAGTATACGGATGAAAAACCGGCGGAGCACATCCGTTTGTATATTTATCAGGGAGCGGATGGGGAGTTTACGTTATACGAAGATGAAGGTGTGAATTATAACTATGAACAAGGGATGTATGCCATGATACCGATGAAGTATGATGAGGCTACCAAGACTTTAGTGATTGGTGAGCGTCAGGGGGAGTTCCCGGGTATGCTGAAGGAGCGTACTTTCACGGTAGTTACGGTGAATAAGGAGAAAGCCCAACCGTTTGATTTGAACGCGAAAGGGGTGACTGTGAAGTATAATGGCAGCGAGCAGACATTGAAACTGTAAGCTGAATGATAATCCGTTGATGATGATTGGTAAACTAAAATATTTGATGCTGGGGGGCTGCCTTATACTGGGGAGCTGCTTGGCATTGGGAGGCTGTCTGATGTTATTAGGAGCATGTAGCAGTTCTCCCCTTGTATCTCCGCGGGAGCGATCCGACTTTAATGCAGACTGGCGTTTTCATTTGGGAGACGGGCTGCAAGCGGCACCACCCGGCTTTGCCGACAATGACTGGCGTGTACTGGATTTGCCCCACGACTGGGCGATTGAAGGAGACTTCAGTCAGGAAAATCCTTCCGGTACAGGAGGAGGGGCACTTCCGGGAGGAGTCGGTTGGTATCGCAAAACCTTTAGTGTAGACAAAGCGGATGCAGGAAAGATATTTCGCATTGAGTTTGACGGAGTATATATGAACTCGGAGGTATTTATCAATGGTGTTTCATTGGGAGTACGTCCTTATGGATATATTAGTTTCAGCTATGACCTGACTCCTTATCTGAAATGGGATGAACCGAATGTGCTGGCTGTACGTGTGGATAATGCGGAGCAACCTAATTCACGGTGGTATTCAGGTTGTGGCATTTACCGGAATGTGTGGCTAAGCAAGACCGGCCCAATACATGTGGGTGGATGGGGAACGTATGTCACAACCTCGTCAGTTGACGAAAAACAGGCTGTACTGAATCTCGCTACTACCCTTGTGAATGAAAGTGATACGAACGAAAATGTTACTGTCTGTTCTTCCTTGCAGGATGCTGAAGGCAGAGAAGTTGCTGAAACCCGGTCGAGCGGGAAAGCGGAAGCCGGTAAGGAAGTTGTTTTTACCCAGCAACTGACTGTAAAGCAACCTCAACTGTGGGATATTGATACTCCTTATCTGTATACACTGGTTACCAAAGTGATGCGAAACGAAGAATGTATGGATAGGTATACTACTCCTGTTGGTATTCGCACATTTAGTTTTGATGCCCGGAAAGGATTCACGTTGAATGGCAGGCAGACAAAAATTAATGGTGTGTGTATGCATCATGACCTGGGCTGTTTGGGAGCGGCAGTCAACACACGTGCCATTGAACGGCAATTGCAAATTCTGAAAGAAATGGGGTGTAACGGCATACGTTGTTCCCATAATCCTCCCGCACCCGAACTGCTTGATCTTTGTGACCGTATGGGATTTATCGTGATGGATGAGGCTTTTGATATGTGGCGGAAGAAAAAAACGGCACATGATTATGCCCGTTACTTCAATGAATGGCACGAGCGCGATTTGAATGACTTTATTTTGCGTGACCGTAATCATCCTTCTGTCTTTATGTGGAGTATCGGTAATGAAGTCCTCGAACAATGGAGTGATGCCAAAGCGGATACGTTGAGTCTGGAAGAGGCCAATCTGATCTTAAATTTCGGACATTCTTCTGAAATGTTAGCCAAAGAAGGAGAGGAGAGTGTCAACTCTTTGCTGACGAAAAAACTGGTAAGCTTTGTAAAAGGGCTTGATCCTGCCCGTCCTATCACTGCCGGATGCAATGAACCGAATTCCGGCAATCATTTATTCCGTTCCGGCGTACTGGATGTGATTGGCTATAATTATCATAACAAGGATATTCCCAATGTTCCGGCTAATTTCCCGGACAAGCCGTTTATCATTACTGAAAGCAATTCAGCGTTGATGACTCGCGGATATTACCGTATGCCCAGCGACAGGATGTTTATCTGGCCCGAGCGTTGGGACAAATCCTTTGCCGATTCCACATTTGCCTGTTCATCTTATGAAAACTGTCATGTGCCTTGGGGAAACACTCATGAGGAAAGCTTGAAATTAGTCAGGGACAACGACTTTATCAGCGGGCAATATGTATGGACGGGATTTGATTATATCGGGGAACCGACTCCTTATGGATGGCCTGTGCGTAGTTCGTACTTTGGTATTGTAGATCTGGCTGGTTTCCCGAAAGATGTCTACTATTTGTATCAGTCGGAATGGACGGATAAGCAGATGTTGCACCTTTTCCCGCACTGGAACTGGACTCCGGGACAGGAGATTGATATGTGGTGCTACTATAATCAGGCTGATGAAGTGGAACTGTTTGTGAATGGAAAGTCGCAAGGAGTGAAGCGTAAAGACCTTGATAATCTGCATGTAGCTTGGCGTGTGAAGTTTGAACCGGGAACGGTGAAGGTCATTGCACGAGAGAGTGGTAAGGTAGTGGCGGAAAAGGAAAACTGCACAGCCGGAAAACCCGCAGAGATCCGTCTGACTCCTGATCGTTCTATTCTGACTGCTGATGGAAAAGATTTGTGTTTTGTCACTGTGGAGGTGTTGGATGAGAAAGGAAATCTTTGCCCTGATGCTGACAATCTAGTGAATTTCACAGTACAAGGTAATGGCTTTATCGCAGGGGTAGACAACGGAAACCCGGTATCGATGGAACGCTTTAAGGATGAAAAGAGGAAAGCATTTTATGGAAAATGCCTTGTTGTCATTCAGAACGATGGAAAACCGGGAAAAGCAAAGCTGACGGCTACTTCAGAGGGACTTCGGCAAGCTGTACTAAAGATTTCGGCAGAGGAATTGTAAACTGTAAATGATAATTTGATAAATGAGACTATTTTTATTGACTATATGCTTCCTGTCTGTTGGGGCAGGTACGAAGATGATTGCCCAGGACAAGAAACAAACACCAGTTTATCTTGATGATACACAACCGATGGAGGTTAGAGTGCAGGATGCTTTGAACCGTATGACCGTAGAGGAAACAACCTTCTTTATTGCCTATACCCCAGGGAAAATACAAACGTATTTTAGTGGTGGGAGATAATGCTACCCGTAATTTGATGTTAGGCGGTGGATCTTCAGAATTAAAAGTTCAGAGAGTGATTTCACCATTGGACGGTATAAAAGCCAAGTTTGGTGATAATGTAGTTTATGCACAAGGCTACACAAGCGGTCGTCCGATGTACGGTCGGGCGGATGTCATTCCGCAGGTTACT
>ERZ779654.638-NODE-638-length-20609-cov-2.815121_pt1 | contig 20609 bp, 14 predicted proteins | sample MGYA00511075_ERZ779654 | MGnify/ENA primary metagenome ERZ779654 (study PRJEB29588, sample SAMEA2155636) | human gut metagenome | biome: human gut; feature: human-associated habitat; material: faeces | place: Denmark | collected 2008/2010 ...
GCCGTGGACTCGATCGGCAAGAAAATCAAGGTCGTACAGGGCGTTGCGGAGGGACTCGGCCTCGCCAACCTCACCCCCCTCTGCGCCCGGGCCGAAACGCTTCCCGAACGGTACGACTATGTGGTTTCCCGCGCCGTGACGGAGATGCCGACCTTCGTCGGCTGGGTCTGGGATAAGATCGACCGGGGGCAAAAGGGCGCCCTGCCCAACGGCATCCTCTACCTCAAGGGCGGCGACCTCGCGGACGAGTTGAGCCGTACCGGTATGAAGTGGACGGAGTACCCGATCCCCGCATTCTTCGACGAAGCGTTCTTCGAAACCAAAAAGGTGGTGTACGCCGCCAAATAAACGGGGATTCACCCGACGACCGTTCCGACTGCCTGGCCATGCAGGAACTGTAAAAGGCCCCGCAGACGAAAGACAGGCCCGATTATGAAATCGTACCGTCCCGATTTTTCGGAATCGCAACTCAAGGCCTCTACCACCGGGAAGGGGCGAGAAGCCGGAACAAACGACCCGAATGCCGCGAAACGGCAGTAGCCGACAGCGGAAAACCATCCGGCAACAGGGAAGGCAGGAAGAACAATGCTAAAAATTCAGAAATTCAAACGACATAGCCTTATGAAAGAAACAGTACTGGTAACGGGCGGCGCCGGATACATCGGATCGCACACGGCCGTCGAGCTGATCCAGGCCGGATTCGATGTGGTGATCGCCGACAACCTCTCGAACTCCGACCTTCAGGCCGTGGAGGGCGTCCGCCGCATCACGAGCGCCGAAGTGCCCTTCGAGCAGATCGACTGCTGCGACCTGCAGGCGATGCGACGGCTGTTCGAACGCCACGAATTCCGTTCGGTCATCCACTTCGCCGCGTCGAAAGCGGTCGGGGAGTCGGTCGCCGAACCGCTCAAATACTACCGCAACAACCTGCTTTCGTTCCTGAACGTCGTGGAGCTGATGTGCGATTTCGGACGGCCCAACATCCTCTTTTCCTCCTCCTGCACCGTATATGGCGAACCCGACGCCCAGCCCGTCACCGAACAGACGCCCCGCAAGCCCGCCACGTCGCCTTACGGCAACACCAAACAGATCTCCGAAGACATCCTGCGCGACGCCGTCGCCGCCCATCCCGGTCTGCGGGGCATCGCCCTGCGCTACTTCAACCCGATCGGCTCGCATCCCTCGGCCCTGATCGGCGAGCTTCCGAGAGGCGTCCCCCAGAACCTGGTCCCCTATGTGACGCAGACCGCCGCCGGGATCCGCGAATGCCTGAGCATCTTCGGCAACGACTATCCGACGCCCGACGGCACCTGCATCCGCGACTACATCGACGTCGTGGACCTCGCCAAAGCCCACGTGGCGGCGATCAACCGCATGGCCGGCGACAAGAACAAGCAGGCCTACGAGATTTTCAACGTCGGCACGGGCCGCGGCGTCTCGGTGCTGGAACTGGTGCACAAGTTCGAGGAGGTCAACCACCTGAAGCTCAACTACAAGATCGCACCGCGCCGTGCGGGCGACATCATCGCCATCTGGGCCGATCCCACGCTGGCGAACACCCTCCTGGGCTGGCGTGCCGAGCGGCCGCTCGAAGAAACGCTCCGCACGGCCTGGCAATGGCAGCTGCACCTCGGACAGAGATAACCTTCCCGCCGACAGAACATATTGCGGAGAGCGCATCCGGAGCCGTTCCGGATGCGCTCTCCGCATACTCCTCCCTCCCGTTCCGACATCCGGCCCCGGCTGGTCCTTCGCACCGGACCGACCGCCTCCCCTGCGCCTGCAAAGGCTTTTTTCATCTTTTTCGCAACAGAAAGGAGAAGCGATTGATATTTTTTGTATTTTTGCATCAATTGGGAAAATAATGAACTTAAAATGCCGAAATTGCATGAAGAGAAGGTAAACGTCCTGAAAAAACCGGAATGGCTGAAAATCCGGCTTCACCGCACCGCAGAATACGCGGACGTGCAACGCATCGTCAGGGACCACTCCCTGCACACGATCTGCAGCAGCGGTCTATGCCCGAACAAAGCCGAATGCTGGAGCCGCAGGACAGCGACCTTCATGATACTGGGTGAAATCTGTACGCGCAACTGTCGATTCTGCGCCACCCTTTCGGGCCGGCCTCTGCCGCCCGATCCTTCAGAACCCGCCAAACTCGCCGAAAGCGTCCGTTTGATGGGATTGCGGCATGTGGTGGTAACCTCCGTTACACGCGATGACCTGCCCGACGGCGGCGCGGCCCACTGGGCCGAATGCGTCCGCGCGATCCGGGCGGAAAATCCCGACGTCACAATTGAGCTCCTTATTCCCGATCTGGATGCGAAACCCGACCTGCTGGACACGGTGATCGCCTCCGGGCCCGATATCATCGGGCACAACATCGAAACCACCGAACAGCTGACCCCCCTGGTGCGTTCGCGGGCCCGTTACCGTACGAGCCTCGACGTGCTGCGCTATTTAAGCGAAAAGGGCGCCGTCGCCAAGAGCGGCCTGATGGTCGGACTCGGTGAGAGCGATGAAGAAGTTTTACAGACCTTGCGCGACCTGCACGCCGCCGGCGTGGAGATCGTGACCCTCGGCCAGTACCTTCGTCCCACTCTGGAGCATCACCCCGTTGCGGCGTACATTACTCCCGAAAAATTCGACTGGTACCGGCAGCAGGCGCTCGACATGGGCTTCAGCTACTGCGCGAGCGGTCCGATGGTGCGTTCGTCGTACCTGGCAGACGAAGCGCTCGGCTCGGTGCGTCTGAAGCGACAGGTTTCCGCGAAAGCCTGAGTCTTCCCGCCGCGCGGGAAAAGGTCTGCGACAAAGAAAGTGTTGAACCGACGCTTTCCGGATTTACGGTATCCGTACGGAGCCGGACGGAGAGGTGTCGTAACGTAATTTACGATGTTTGTCGAATACCGGGACCTCGGACAAATGGACTACAAAGCCTGCTGGGAGTACCAGCAGAGGCTTTTCGACACCCTCCTGCGGGCCAAGGGAACCCCGGCGGAGGGCGCGGGCTATTTGCTCCTGGTGGAGCATCCGGCGGTCTATACCCTCGGCAAGAGCGGCCATGCGGAGAACCTGCTGGTCGGCGAAGAGTATCTGCGCAGCATCGGCGCCGAATTTTACCACATCGACCGGGGCGGCGACATCACCTTCCACGGGCCGGGACAGATCGTGGGCTACCCGATCCTCGACCTGGAGCGCATCGGACTTTCGCTGCGCGACTACATCGACGCGCTCGAGGGCGCAGTCATCCGGACGGTAGCCCGTTACGGCATCCGGGCCGGACGCATCGCCGGCGCCTCGGGCGTCTGGATCGAAGGAGCGCAGCCGGCGCGTAAGATCTGCGCGATCGGTGTGCGGGCGTCGCGTTACGTGACCATGCACGGCTTCGCACTCAATGTGGCAACCGATTTGCGTTATTTCACCCATATCAACCCCTGCGGGTTTACGGACCGGGGTGCCACGTCGATCGAAAAGGAGATCGGTCGCCCGGTTCCGATGGAGGAGGTCAAACGACGCCTCGTCGAAGATTTATGCGAGAATTTGAATGTTAAAATATATAAATAATAACAAATATGCCCATAGAAAAACGATGGGTAGTGAAGCCTCAGGGGAATCCGGAGGCGGTTGCCGCGATGGCTGCCGCGACGGGCATCTCCCCGGTCCTGGCCAATCTACTCGTACAGAGAGGCATAGACACGTTAGAGAAGGCTAAGAAATTTTTCAACCCCCAGCTTTCGGACCTGCACGATCCGTTCCTGATGAAGGATATGGACAAGGCGGTCGAACGGGTGGAGCGGGCCGTCCGCAACCGTGAGAAGATCATGGTGTACGGCGACTACGACGTCGATGGCACGACCGCCGTCGCGCTGGTTTATAAATTTCTGCGCCAGATAGGTCACAAGGACCTGTTGTTCTACATCCCGGATCGTTATACCGAAGGTTACGGTATCTCGACCAAGGGCATCGACCACGCCGCACGCAAGGGTGCGACGCTGATCATCGCCCTGGACTGTGGCATCAAAGCCATAGAGAAAGTGGACTATGCCAAACGCAAGGGCGTGGATTTCATCATCTGCGACCATCACCTCCCGGCCGAGGAAATTCCCCGCGCCGTAGCCGTTCTCGACCCCAAACGCGCCGACTGTTCCTATCCGTTCGACGAACTGTCGGGGTGCGGCGTGGGATTCAAGCTAGTGCAGGCCTACTGCCAGAAAAACGGAATTCCGTTCCAGCAAATCGAGCCGTTGCTCGACCTGCTGGCCGTCAGCATCGCCTCGGACATCGTTCCTCTGGTGGATGAAAACCGGATTTTAGCCCACTACGGGCTTCTGCGGCTCAACGCCTCCCCCTCGAAGGGGCTGCTCTCGATCATCAAGATCTGCGGCCTGGATCGACACAACATCACCATCGACGACATCGTCTTCAAAATCGGACCCCGCATCAACGCCGCAGGCCGTATGCGGATGGACGAAAACGACGAAAACGCCGCTCCTTCGGGCGGCTATGCGGCGGTCAATCTGCTGATCGAAGGCAACGAAAGCCTGGCCGAAGAGTTCGGCTCGGTGATCGACGGCTTCAACCAGGACCGCAAGTGCATCGACCGCAGCGTCACGCAGGAAGCCCACGACTTCATCGAGGCCCACGCGGAGCTGAAGGCCGCCAAGAGTACGGTGATCTACAACCCCCGCTGGATGAAGGGCATCGTGGGCATCGTGGCCTCCCGCCTGATCGAAACCTACTACCGCCCGACGGTGGTGCTCACGATGAGCAACGGGTTCGTCACGGGTTCGGCCCGCTCGGTGCCCGGCTTCGACCTCTATCAGGCAATCGAATCCTGTTCGGACCTGCTGGAGAACTTCGGCGGGCACATGTACGCAGCAGGACTCACGATGCGTCCCGAACGGGTCGAGGAGTTCACCCGCCGCTTCAATGCCTACGTCGAAGAGAACATCGACCCGATAACGCTGCAACCCCAGGTGGAGATCGACAGCGAACTCTTCTTCTCGAACATCACCCCGGCGTTCCGCCGCGACCTGAACCGTTTCCAGCCGTTCGGCCCCGGCAACCCCGCACCGGTATTCGTCACGCGGGGCGTGGTCAGCCACGGCGAAACGAAGCTCGTCGGCGCCGACTGCGAGCACCTGCGCATGGACCTGATGCAGCGCCAGAAACCCAACACGACGATTCAGACGATCGCCTTCCAGCAGCCGACCCACTACGAGTGGATCCGCGCGGGACATCCGATCGACGTCTGCTATCAGATCGTAGAGAACCACTACCGGGGCTCGGTTTCGGTACAGCTCCGCATCAAGGACATCAAACCCCTGCGGAGCAAGCAATAATACGGCCGGCAACATCCGTAAAAACCGGAGCTTTCAGGCTCCGGTTTTTTACGGATCCCGCCCGACGACACCGGCGGCGGCATTCCGTCCGAACCACTCCTTCCCGCTCCCGAAACGAAAAAATCCGATACAACAAAGTCGGGTTTTAGTTTCTAATTATTAGAAAAATCACTACATTTGACACAAAATAGTAATTGTTAGACCTTTTCTACCCAATATGAGTAAACCCTTCAAGCGTTATCTCGTCACCTCGGCACTGCCCTACGCCAACGGCCCGGTACACATCGGCCACCTGGCGGGCGTCTATATCCCGTCGGACATCTACACGCGCTACCTGCGCCTGAAAGGATACGACGTGATCTCGGTCTGCGGCAGCGACGAGCACGGCGTGCCCATCACCATCAAGGCCCGCAAAGAGGGCGTCACGCCCCAGCAGATCGTCGATCGCTATCACCAGTTGATTAAATCGTCGTTCGAAGGGCTCGGCATGTCGTTCGACATCTACTCGCGCACCTCGTCGAAGACCCACGCCGCGACAGCGTCGGAGTTCTTCCGCAAGCTCTACGACGAAGGCAAATTCATCGAGCGGACCTCGGAGCAATACTACGACGAGGAAACCCAGACGTTCCTCGCCGACCGCTATATCGTGGGCACCTGCCCCCGCTGCGGCAACGACCGCGCCTACGGCGACCAATGCGAAAAATGCGGATCGACCCTTTCGCCGGACGAACTGATCAACCCGCACAGCGCCGTATCGGGTTCCGTACCCGTGAAACGCGCCACCAAGCACTGGTATCTGCCGTTGGACCAATACGAGGGTTTCCTGCGCGAATGGATCCTCGAAGGGCACAAAGAGTGGAAAACCAACGTCTATGGGCAATGCAAGAGCTGGCTCGACGGCGGTCTGCAACCGCGTGCGGTGAGCCGTGACCTGGACTGGGGCATTCCCGTACCGGTCGAAGGGGCCGAAGGCAAGGTGCTCTACGTCTGGTTCGACGCGCCGATCGGCTACATCTCGGCGACCAAGGACCTGACGCCCGACTGGGAGAAATACTGGAAGGACGAAGAGACCAAAATGGTGCACTTCATCGGCAAGGACAACATCGTCTTCCACTGCATCGTCTTCCCGGCCATGCTCAAGGCGCACGGCGGCTACATCCTGCCTGAAAACGTCCCTGCCAACGAATTTCTGAACCTCGAGGGCGAAAAGATCTCGACCTCGCGCAACTGGGCCGTCTGGCTGCACGAATACCTGGCCGACTTCCCCGGCAAGGAGGACGTGCTGCGCTACGTGCTCTGCGCGAACGCCCCCGAAACCAAGGACAACGACTTCACCTGGAAGGACTTCCAAGCCCGTAACAACAACGAGCTGGTAGCCGTGCTGGGCAACTTCGTAAACCGGGCTTTAGTCCTGACACACAAATACTTCGACGGTGCAGTGCCCGCCTGCGGCGCACTGACGGACTACGACCGCGAAACGCTTCGGGAACTCTCCGGCGCGAAGGAAGCCCTCGAAAACAACATCGAAAACTACCGGTTCCGCGAAGCCTTGAAGGAGGCGATGAACATCGCACGTCTGGGCAATAAATACCTGGCCGACACCGAACCGTGGAAACTCATCAAAACCGATCCCGAACGGGTCAAGACGATCCTGAACATCGCTTTGCAGATCACCGCAAACCTCTCGATCGCCATCGAACCGTTCATGCCCTTCTCGGCGAAGAAGATCGTCGGGATGTTGCAGGCAGGACCCTTCGGCTGGGAGAAACTGGGCAGCACCGACCTGCTCGCTGCCGGACATCGGATCGGCGAAGCCGTGCTTCTCTTCGAAAAGATCGAGGACGACGTAATCCAACGCCAGCTCGACAAGTTGGCGGCGACCAAAGCGGCGAATGCTTCGGCCGAAGCAGCACAACACGTTGAAGATCAAAAGGAAACGACGACTTTCGACGATTTTCAAAAGATGGATATCCGTGTTTCGACGATCCTCGCCGCTGAAAAAGTCGCCAAGACGAAAAAGCTGTTGAAACTGACCGTCGATACGGGCATCGACAAGCGCGAAATCGTTTCGGGCATTGCCGAATACTACACACCCGAAGAACTCGTCGGGAAACAGGTACTCGTACTGGTGAATCTGGAACCGCGCGAACTGAAGGGCATCCTCTCCCGTGGCATGATTCTGATGGCCCAGGACGCTTCGGGCAAATTAAGGCTGTTACAACCTGACGATCAGACAAATCCGGGTGCGACAGTCGGATAATAAAGATATTTCTTGAACAAAAGATACAACCTTTAATATTAAAAAACAATGGAGAACATCGATTGGGGCTCTCTCGGCTTCAACTACATGAAGACCGATTTCAATGCCCGCTATACTTGCACGGACGGCAAGTGGAGCGAAATGGAAATTACAAGCGACGAGTACATCAACATGCACATGTCGGCATCCTGCCTTCACTACGGCACGGCTCTTTTCGAGGGCTTGAAAGCCTTCCGGGGCGCTGACGGCAAAGTACGTCTGTTCCGCGTCGAAGAGAATGCAAAACGCTTGCAGTCGTCGGCAAAACGCCTCTGCCTGCCCGTACCGACGATCGATATGATCGTCAAAGCCTGCGTAGAAGTGGTTAAGCGCAACGAGCGTTTCATCCCGCCCTACGGCACCGGCGCATCGTTCTACCTGCGTCCCGTTATGTTCGGAACGACGGCAGGACTGGGTGTAAAACCCTCCAAGGATGCTTTGCTGGTGGTTTACGGCTCGCCCGTAGGCGCTTACTTCAAAGGCGGCATCAAGCCGATGAAGGTCGCAATCGACCGCGAACAGGACCGTGCTGCTCCACGTGGAACAGGCGACGTGAAGGTGGGCGGTAACTATGCAGCCAGCCTTATGTCGGGCGAGCACGGACACGAGCTCGGCTATGCGAGCATCATGTACCTCGACGCAACCGAACACAAATACATCGAAGAGTGCGGTGCAGCCAACTTCTTCGGCATCAAGAACAACACGTATATCACGCCGAAGTCGAACTCCGTACTTCCGTCGATCACTAACAAGAGCCTCCGTCAATTGGCTCAAGACCTGGGTCTGAAGGTCGAGGAGCGTCATATTCCGGTGGACGAACTCCCGACTTTCGAGGAGTGCGGCGCTTGCGGTACGGCAGCTGTCATCTCGCCGATCGGCAGCATTTACGACATGGACACGAAGCAAACCTACACCTACGGCGACGAAGTAGGCAAGGTTTCTCTGCAACTCTATACGCTTTTGCAGGACATCCAGTACGGCCGCACCGAAGACAAACACAACTGGTGCACGATCGTCATGTAATCGACGCCTGCAAAACTCAAGAAAAAAGGATGTTCCACGTGGAACATCCTTTTTTCTTACTGCATATTTTCTTTGCCACCACTTACAAACAGCCGTAAAAAAATCGGGAATAGCCGCAGCTACTCCCGATATAAAAGATAGAAAAATACAATCGCACAATTTATCGACCGATCTTAATCCGCATTGATAAACGACAAATACATCCAAAAACGATTGTCAAATTTGGGAACATAGCGGTTAAACTGCATTACCCGATACTTTACCGACCGAATTTCACCAGCAACACATTCACATCCGCCGGAGAAACTCCGGGAATACGGGAAGCCTGCCCTATCGTCGCAGGTCGGATTCGGGTGAGTTTCTGCCGGGCTTCGATCGTCAGGGCATTCATCGAATGGAAATCGAAATCGGCCGGGATACGGATATTCTCCAGGCGATGCAATTTGTCGGCAATGAATTTCTCCCGTTCGATATACCCCTTGTACTTGATTTGGATCTCGGCTTCCTCGACGACCTCGGCATCCATCTCCTGCTCGCGCAGAAAATCGCCGAGCTTCGGTAAAACACCCGAGAGCAGATCGAAGGTCACATTGTTACGCATCAACAAGTCGTGCAGTTTCCGACCTTGCGAAATCGCGTCGCAACCGAGCGATTTCAAACAGTCGTTAATTTCGTCCGGTTTGACACTCAGTCCGCGAGCGAATGCTACGAGCGATTCTACGAGTCGATTTTTTTTGCAGAAACTATCGTACCTTTTTTGCGAAATCAGCCCGATTTTATATCCGATCGGAGTCAATCGAATGTCGGCATTATCCTGCCGCAAGAGAATCCGATACTCGGCACGCGAAGTGAACATACGATAAGGCTCATCCACCCCTTTGGTCACCAGGTCGTCGATCAATACCCCGATGTAGGCTTCGTCGCGTGCCAATACCAGCGGTTCCTCCCCCATCCTGCGGCGATGCGCATTGATACCGGCCATCACCCCCTGCGCCCCGGCCTCTTCATAGCCGGTCGTCCCGTTGATCTGGCCGGCGAAATAGAGTCCGTCCACCAGCTTGGTTTCGAGCGAATGGTGCAGTTGCGTCGGCAGGAAATAGTCGTACTCGATCGCATAACCCGGACGGAAAATATGCAGATCTTCGAACCCCTCGATGGCGTGCAATGCCTCCCACTGAATGTCCCAGGGCAACGACGAGGAGAACCCGTTCAGATAATATTCGTTGGTCGAACGACCCTCCGGCTCGAGAAAAAGCTGGTGCTGGTCCTTATCGGCGAATGTGTTGAGCTTGTCCTCGATACTCGGGCAATAACGGGGACCGATCCCCCGGATCGTACCGTTGAAAAGCGGCGAATCGCCGAAACCCTTCCGCAGAATGTCATGCACCTTCTTCGAAGTATAGACCAAAAAGCACGGAAGCTGATTCTGCACCGGATGCGTATCGGCGGAAAAGGAAAATTTCGAGGGATTTTCATCCCCGTATTGCGGTTCCAGAATTTCGAAATTGATCGTCCGCGCATCGAGTCGTGCAGGGGTCCCGGTCTTCATCCGGCCGGCTTCGAAACCCATCGCCACGAGCGATTCGGTCACTCCGTGCGAAGCCGAATCCCCCGCACGGCCGCCCTCGGCGTGTGAACGACCGCAATACATCACCCCCGCCAGAAACGTCCCGGCAGTCAGGATCACACAGTCGGCCGAGAACTCCACCCCCATCTGTGTCCGAATCCCGCGCACTTGCGGCCGACCCTCCTCCGCAGGCCGCTGCCCGAAGAGCAGTTCGACCGCAGTGTCCTGCCAAAGATAGAGGTTGGGGGTATTCTCCAGCGTACGCCGCCATTCGGCCGAGAAACGCGACTTATCGCACTGGGCCCGGGGACTCCACATCGCCGCCCCTTTCGAGCGGTTGAGCATGCGGAACTGGACAGCCGTAAGGTCGGTAATCCGCCCCATCTGCCCCCCTAAAGCATCTATCTCTCTGACTATCTGCCCTTTAGCAACACCGCCTACGGCCGGATTACAAGACATATCGGCCAACTTGGTCATGTCCATCGTCACGAGCAGCGTGCGGGAGCCGAGCCGCGCTGCCGCCGAAGCCGCCTCGCAGCCGGCATGACCGCCGCCGACCACGATGATATCGTAATGTAAAACCATATCTCCTTTTCCATGAATTGCGGAAAACACCGCCGCCCGTCAATCCGACGACCGACCGCCGCACGGCAAAGATACGAACAAAGTCGCTTATCCGAAAAAACCGAAACCGCACGCAACGGCAACTTTCGCCCAACTATCCGCCGTCCGACGACGAAAGTCGGATCGAAAACGGCAACCTCGCGGCAAAATGTCGCCGCAGCGCCGAAAAGATCGGCAAATACGGGCTGCCCCAACAAAAACGGATTTTCCCCGCTTCCGGCACACTCCGGCGACCCGCGCGGGAAAATCCCGAACTTTGTCAGCATTTTCCCGCAAAAATAAACTTCTCTCCGGCAAGGAACCGGCAATCCCTCCGCTCATTCCGGAAGAATACAAACGATTAAAGGGTTGCGGACACAACCAACGGCCGGATCCGTCCCCGCACGGCGGAAACGCCTCCTCCGAAAGCCGAATCTTCGCAGTCCACCTCTCCCGGCTACCGATTCGCCGCACGGCGGACCCGATCGACAGCCCCCACAACTGCTGCCGCAGCCACCGCAGCCGGAAGCCTCCGAAACACGTCCCGCAAGCGAAGTCGTCCGCTTCAGTCCCAACGAAGGAAAACGCGATTACAGCGTTCTTTTTGGAAACGTAACGACCCGAATTCCCCTCCGAAGAAAGGACTTAAGAGAGAGTCGGCATTACAGACACGGCCTCCGGCCGCGAACGAACGACCGTCGAATGACGGACATTGAAATATACGATTGCCGGGGAAAATCCATCTTTTTTCGGGAACCGGATCCAAACAAAAGACGAATCCGCCCATAAACCGCCGTTTCAGCGTCTTTAACGGTCCATCCTACCGTCGTGAATAGAACGACCGTTATGGTATATTCGAACGATTTTAAGGAGCATTTCAGGCGTTAAAAATACATCCTTTCGTGAAAGAGTTCGCAACCCTGCGGCCAGATCCCTCTGCAAACCGTCTTTTCAGCACCTTGAACCGCCCATCCCGCCGTCGGGAAAGAACCGACCGTACGATATATTCGAACGATTTTACGGGATATTTCAGGCATTAAAAATAATCCTGTCGGGAAAGGGACCCGCAACTCCGCGACCGGATCCCCTCGCAAAGCCCTATTTCAGCCCTTTGGACAGCTCATCCCACTGTCGGAGGTAGCGATCCTCCTTGCGGTGCATTTGAGCGTTCGCACGGGGCGTCTTATCCTTCTGTCCGCACAGATGGAGCAAACCGTGCACCACCACGCGGCGCATTTCGGTCAGCTTCGCGGCGCCGTATTCGCGTGCATTGTCCGCAACGGTTTCCACGTCGATGAAAATGTCGCCCGACACGATCCGGGCGCCCTTGCGGTCGCTGTAATCGAACGTGATGACGTCGGTGAAGTAATCGTGCCCGAGGTATTGGCGGTTCATCTCCAGCAGGCGGGCCGCCGAGCAAAAAATATAGGTCACATCCCCCAGTTCATACCCCTCTTCCCGGGCTACGCGGTCCAGCCACGCGGCCGTGAGCCGTTTCTGCGGCAGGCGATAGGTACAGTCATCGGTATAATAGCGTACAGCCATAGACGGTTATTTTTTGAAGCAATCCGAAGCACGCATCTGCACTTTGGGCGACGGTCCGTAAATACCGAACACCATCTTGTACTCGGGCTGCATGGTCATCACATCGACCCCCGATCCGATCGTTCCGATCTGCTGGTTGCGGGCCACCTTGTCGTCCTTGCCCACCGTCACGGAATTGAGGTTGGCATACGAAGAGATGTATTCGCCGTGGGCTATATAGACGTCGTATTTGTTGGTGATCCGGTTGCGTTTCACCTCGACGACCTTGCCTTCGTAGATCGAAATCACCTGCGCCCCCTTCGGCCCCGCGATCTCAGCCATATTGCCCTTGTAGCGCTTCACCCCGCCGCCGACCACCGGCAGCCGCAGATTCGAAGTCTTCGCCGTAAAGGTGTTGCCCTCCTTGTTGCCCCGGGTCAGCTTGCGCAGTTCGTCGATCGCCACGTCGAGCCGTTGCTCGCGGGCGATTTTCTGTTGCAGGGCGGCCTGCTCCTTCTTGGAGAGCTGCTTGATGTTGGCACGCGCCGCCTGCGAATCTTTCTGCAGGCGGGTCCGCTGCGTGGTCAGACTGCGCTTCACCGAATCCAGCGCCCGCTGCTGCCCGGTCAGCCGGGTCCGCTCGACGGACACCTGCTCCGAAAGCGTCACGATCTGCTCCATCTGCCGTTCCCGCATGGCCGCCACCTCCCGCAGATTGGTGATGCGGCGGGCCACCTGATTGAAGTCGCTCGAAGAGAAGAGGTAAGTCAGATAATTGTTGTGTTTGTAGTTGCGGTATGCCTCGCGCACCATCTCGGCATAGCGCCGTTTATGGGCGTCGAGCGATGCCGACAGCCCCCGGGCCACGCTGTCCGTACGGGCCACCTCGACCTCGAGTTTACGGGCATCCCGCTCCGTCACGTCGAGCAGCTGGTTGCGCGAATCGATCTGACGGGCCAGACGGCGCACCGTCTCCTCGGCCGAGGCACGTCCCTTCTTGAGCTTCGAAATCTCCTGTTCCTCCCGGGCGATCTGCTTTTCGAGGTCGGCGATCAACCGTTTCTGCGCCGCGATCTGCTGGTCGGTATTCTGGGCCGCAAGCGACCCTGCACCAAGTAGAAGGAAAAGAAACAAAACGACCTTCGGCAAACGAATACACAGCGCGCCGACCGACTCCGCCCGCTGCGGGAAACGATACGAATGGTTCAAGGCTTGTCGCATAATCAGGGCTTGGATTTGAGTTGCCGGATACGCTCTTCGATCGCCCGGGGATCGTCATATCCCTTCTCCAGCGCTTTGCGCCAGTAGGTTTCGGCCATGAACTTCTCCCCGAGAGCCGCCAGGATGTCCCCGTAATGCAGGTAGAGTTCCGGATTCTCGCTGCGGTCGAAAGAGATCGCCTGCTGCATCGTTCGACGAGCCTCCTGCAGCCGTCCAAGACGGAACAGTACCCAGGCATAGGTATCCAACAGCGTGGCGTTGTTGCCGTCCAGCTCCACCGCACGGGCTGCCATGGCAAAGGCCCGGTCGAGCTGACGGGGATCCCGGGACGATTCGCTTATAAAATAGGCGTAGTTATTGAGCACCATCGGGTTATCGTAGTAATAATGCAGCGAACGGTCGTAAGCCTCGAAACACCGGCGGCGGTATTTGTCCCGTTCCGAGTCCTTCCGTCCGGCCTCCTCCATCTGGTGATAAACATCGCCGATATATCCCCACACGGCCCCGCGCAGGGAGTCCGTATCGGCATATTTGAGGGCTTTTTTATAGCTGCCGATCGATTGCGACAACTTTCCGGCATACCCCTGGGCGTGTCCCTTGCGGGCATACAGCTCGGTATTTCCAGGGAAAACCTCGAGCGCCCGGTCGATATACAGATAAACCGAATCGAGCCGCTTGCGGTAAGTTTCGATGTCGATCACCGCACGGTAATAGTCCAACTGGGGAGGCCGGTCGGCCAGATGCAGCTTGTAGAGGGTCAGCGCCTGTTCCAGCTCCCCGGCATTGATCAGGTGCTGCGCATACAGTTCGACGACGTCCTTATCGTCGGGATAGCGGATCGCAAGCGTCGAGATCAGGTCGTTGAGCTGAAAGAAGTTGTCCCGGTAAAAACGGACGTCGAGCGTCAGCTGCCGGAAAATGCGGACCTTTTCCGACAAGGGGAGTTCGTCGATTTCGAAAAGCCTTTTCGACACGGCCAGATAAGCATGCGAATCGTTGCGCTTGTTGTAGAATTCGGCGAGCGAAGCCAGCGCCGGGACATTCATGGAGTCGATCTCCAACGCCCGGTTATACTCGGCTATGGCCAACGAATCCTGTTTGGCAGCACCGTACAGGTCGGCCAGAATCACGTGGTTTTCCGCTTCGTAAGGAATCGCCTCGGCCATCTCCTTGGCTTCGGCCAGCGCACGGTCCAACTGCCCCGTGCGAATCAGCAACTGGCGTTTCATCGCCCCCAACAAAGGCATTTTACCGAAACGCATCTCGGCCGAATCGAGCATATCGATCGCCGAATAGGGCATCCCGGCCTGCTGGTACAGGATCGCCAGAATACGAATGTTGTCGGGATTGGTCGGGTCGAGCGCCGAAAGCCGCACGAACAGCGGACGCGCCTTGTCGAGTTCTCCCTCGGCAAGCAGTTTTTGCCCGTAAAGCTGCCCGTACCACTTGTTGAGCGAGTCCAGTCGGTAAGCACGCCGTGCCCACGCCGTACCCTGCGGATCGCCGTCGGGAGTCACCGAAGAGAGGCGGAACCAGGCCGGAGCATACGCGGAATCGAGCTCCAGGGCCTGCAGGAACAGTGCCCGGGCCGCCAGGGTGTCCTCTCCGATCAGGAGTTTTTTCACACCCTCGGTATAGTATTCGGTCGGTCGCAGCGAGTCGGGCCACGAGGCCTCCGCCGCAGGTGCGGGCAACGCCTCTCCCTGCGGGACAAACCCCGTGGAGAAAGCCGTGCAGAGCACCAGAATCGCAAGCATCCGCTTCATTGAAATCGTTGAGTTTGTATCTTCGTTCTTCGCCGGAAGAGTGCAATGGACAGACGCAGCACCTCCCTTCGTCTGTCAGGAAAACGTCGGAGAACCGCTTTTCGTATTCCCGCGAACGATACGGAACTTCATCCCCGGAACATCCCGGCATCCGGCGGGCGATTCGCCGCTCCCCGACCCGGGGAGTGTACCGCAGCGCTTAAAGCACCGTATCGAACTGATGCAGGAACCGTATGTCGTTCTCGAAATAGAGCCGCAGGTCCTTCACGCCGTATTTGAGCATGGCGATACGCTCGACCCCCATGCCGAACGCGAACCCGGAATATTTCTTCGAATCGATTCCATTGGCCTCAAGCACATTGGGATCGACCATGCCGCAGCCCATGATCTCCAGCCAACCCGTGCCCTTGCAGACGTTGCAGCCCTTGCCGCCGCAGAGGTTGCACGACACATCGACCTCGGCCGACGGTTCGGTGAAGGGAAAGTACGAGGGGCGCATGCGGATCGTGGCGTTCTCGCCGAAAACCTCCTTGGCGAAGTAGAGGATCGACTGTTTCAGATCGGCGAACGACACGCCCTCGTCGATATAGAGTCCCTCGATCTGGTGGAAGATGCAGTGTGCGCGGTAAGAAATCGCTTCGTTGCGGAAAACGCGGCCCGGGCAGATCACCCGGATCGGCGGCTTCTGCCGCTCCATCGTCCGCACCTGAATCGACGAGGTGTGGGTCCGCAGTAGCACGTCGGGGTTCTTGGCGATAAAGAACGTATCCTGCATGTCGCGGGCCGGATGCTCGGGCGGAAAGTTGAGCGCCGAGAAGACATGCCAGTCGTCCTCGATCTCGGGACCCTCGGCCACCGTATAGCCCAGCCGCGAGAATACCTCGACGATCTGGTTGGTCACCAGCGAAATGGGATGACGCGAACCCAGCTCCTCCGCAGAACCGGGACGGCTCATGTCGGGAATCCGCTGCGAGGAGTCCCCGGCGGCGTCCGCAAGTTGCCCCCGCAGGGCGTTGAGCCGCTCCTGCGTCCGGTTCTTAAGGTTGTTGAGCTTCTGGCCGAACTCCCGTTTCAGCTCGGGCGCCACGCTCTTGAACTCCTCCATAAGGGCCGTCAGCTCGCCTTTTTTCCCCAGCATCCGGATTCGGAAATCCTCGATCTCGGCCGCAGCTTTGGGTTTGAATGCCTCCACCCGTTCGAGCAGCTCGTTGATTTTATCGTTCATAACCTAAAGTTTACGCTTTATTTTGTACTTTTACGCACGGTTTAATAGGCAAAGTTAATAAAAATATCAGGATATGAAGCGGAAAATCCTCTCTTTTCTCGCGGCGGGAATGCTTTTCACCCTTCCGGCAGCGGCCCAGAGCGTCGGGGTGGTCATGAGCGGCGGCGGAGCCAAAGGACTTTACCATATCGGCGTATTGCAGGCACTCGAAGAGAGCGGCATTCCGATCGACTACGTGTCGGGAACCTCGATGGGTTCGATCATCGCGGGCATGTACGCCGCAGGATATTCCCCCGAAGAGATGCGCCGGATCGTCGCTTCGGGTGTGGTCAAACAGTGGGTTTCGGGGCGCATCGACCCCAGCTACCTGCCCTACTACCGCCGCAATACCGGCACCCCGATCTTCCTCTCGATCCGCCTCAACATGAAGGACCACCCGGACGACCCCAACGCGAGCCGTTTCCGCCTGCCTTCGTACCTGATCTCCTCGAATCAGATCGACCTGGCCCTCGCCGACCTGTTCGGCCCGGCCACGACAGCTTCCCGGCGGGACTTCGACAGCCTGATGGTGCCGTTCCTCTGCGTGGCGAGCGATATGAACACCCGCCGTCCGGTGGTGCTGCGCAAGGGCGACATGGGCGAAGCGATCCGTTCGTCGATGTCCATTCCGCTGGCGTTCAAACCCATGAAAATCGACACGATGCTACTCTACGACGGCGGCATCTACGACAACTTCCCCTGGGAACCCCTCGACAAGGAGTTCCATCCCGATTTCCTGATCGGCAGCAAATGCACGTCGGGAAACAACGACATCACGGAGAACAGTTCGCTCGTCGATCAAGCCTTCTCGCTGGCCATGAACAAGACCAACTACGACATGCCCGAAGGACGCAGCCTGATGATCAACCGGGCCGTCAATGTCAGCATGCTCGATTTCAACAGCGCCGACTCGATCATCGAAGCGGGCTACCGCGACGCACTGGCCCGGATTCCGGCCCTGCGGGAGAAAATCCACCGCACCGTCACGCCCGAAGAGATCCGCACCAAGCGGGCGGCTTTCCGCGAAAAGTGTCCCCCGATCATCTTCGACGACTACGAGTTCGAAGGACTCACCCATGCACAAACGGCCTATGTACGCGACGTCATGCGGCTGGACGACACCTACGACGGACGGCAGCGGCAGATGAGTTTCCCCGAATTCCGCGACGACTTCTTCTCCGTCATAGGCAACGACGAATTTTCGGTCGAATACCCCGAATTCCGGTACGACCCGCTGCGGGAACGGTATTCGGTCAAGCTGAAGATGTCCGCACGCGAAAACCTCCGGTTCCTGATCGGCGGCAACATCTCCTCGACGGCTTTCAACCAGGCATTCATCGGTTTCGACTACCACACGATCCGCCGCGTGTCGCAATGGGCTTTCGCCGGTATTTACATCGGCCCGACCTATGCGACCGGTTCGCTGGGCGGGCGCACGGACTTCTACCTTTGGAAACCCTTCTCGCTCGACTATTCCTACAATTTCGAAGTCCTGAACCTGCGGCACGGCAACTTCGGCAACCTCACGCCGATCGATAACACCAAATCGGTCAAGAACAACCAGGGATTCCTCTCCATCGGACTCACCATGCCTCTGACACACAACAGCCTGGCATCGCTGCGGTTCAACGGAGGACAACAAGCCTACCGCTACGACGCCCCCTTTCCCGACACGGATCCCGACACCGACCTGACGCGCTTCTCCTTCTTCAGCACCAAACTGGATATCGCCCGCAACACGCTCGACAAGATTCTCTACCCGCGCCGGGGGTCCGAAATATCCCTCTCGGGCATCTACATCACGGGGCGCGAACGGTACAAACCCGCCGAATTCGGACGTAAGCGAAGTTTCAATGCCCACCGCGAATGGTTCGGCGCCAAATTCCAGTGGAACCGCTATTTCGACCTGCCCGGCTGCAAATGGTTCTCGTTCGGATTCAACATCGACGCCGTCTGGACCACGCACCCCCGGTTCCAGACCGAAACGGCTACATTGATGTCGCTGCCGGCCTATCAGCCCGTCGTACACTCCCAGATGGCTTTCATGCCCGACTACCGGGCGAAAAACTTCCTGGCCGGCGGTCTGATGCCCACTTTCGATCTGCTGCCCAATTTCTTCCTGCGCACGGGATTTTATGCCATGTACCGCGACAACCGGGGGCTGCCCGGCGAAAAGATGCAATACATCACCGAAGCCTCGTTCGTCTATCACACGCCCATCGGACCGGTCAGCCTGTCGCTCACCAAATACGACCTGAAGAGCTGGCACAATATGTACCTCACTTTCAATTTCGGCTACGCGATCTTCGCTCCCAGCGGGCATTTCTATTGATTATTTCCCAGTCGCCCTATTCCCGAAAGGCCGTACGCAAAGCATCCGGTAAAAACTCAAACGGGTCAAACCGGAAACAGAAAATCCGCCTTGCCGCATGATGCAAGTCGAATCATAAAATAAAGAGGGCTGCGCAATGCAGTCCTCTTCATAATGCAAGCTAAATCAGTCGTAACCGATCGCCGCGAATTTTCAGTCCTATTTTCCCGAAATTATTTTGGCACGTTCATAATCTTCGTTGGTCAGAATATACGTCCAACGCGCCCGGCGGGGCGTGAACTCTTCGTAAATCCACTGCCCCGGATCACAAATCTGCCGGGTTTTGAAACGCTGCGTAAAATCCGAATACTTCTCCTCTATTCCCGATGGAAATCTAACAGGCCCATATTTGTCATCGACATCGTAATAGACCTCCATCTCCGTAATAAGAGGAGAAAAGGTAGTGATAAGACCCGGTACATCCATAGACCAATTAGATGTTACGAATCTGTTTGTATATTTTTTTCCGGGATCTACAAGCCCATTCATATGGTCTATAAATTCATCGTTTTTTGTCGGGCAAAACGTAAGAGTGAAGTAAATTTTGTGGTCACTGGCATTGCACAAACAAAAATAGGTGTAAAAAGTATCTGGATCGGAATTTTCCTGAGAAATCTGCGTATCGAAATCGACATTCGCTTCAATATATTCAGCCGTCGGATCTCCCTCGAATTCCGGAGCGGGATAATAATTATCGTCCTTATCGCATCCGGTCGTTGCAACCAATGCGACAAACAACAAAAAATAATGAATTATTATTTTCATAGCAAAAATAATTTATAGTTTATAATCAGGCCATTGGTGACTATCTTCGACATTGTAAATATAACCAAAACATCCACAATATCCAAATAAATCGAACGCGAACCATCAATACCGGGACAAACTTTTACACAACAACTTCCGGAGAAGATCCATATCCGGCGAAATAATCGTCGGATTTCCCCAACTGATACCGAAACCTGCCGCATCGTTCCCATCCCGAAAATTCGAATTCCGTCCCGGTACAAAATGGCGGGGGCGCACCGCTATCGGTACGCCCCCTGGCAAGCAACAATTGTTTAACTAATAATAACCCTCCAAATTACTACTTATTATTTGCCTGCTCCGGTTGTGTTTTCTGACTCTCTGCAGCGGCAGGAATCTCGGATTCCGGCGTTACGGTTTCGACCTCGACAGCCTCGACCTGCTCGGTCGCTACCGGTTCCGTCGCGGCCGTATCCTGGGCGGCCTTCTGGGTTTTCTGACCGCAGGAAGCCATGCTTCCGGCCATTACGATTACAGCTGCTGCAATGAATAACTTTTTCATTTTGCGATTGTTTTTTAACTAAAAAATAATTTTTTTCCTTCGGTTCCCCAACCTCTGTATTCATTACATCGTCAAGGTGTATGCCAATCCGCCGGCATAAATCATTATGCTGGTAATCAAAGATATAAGAAATTGATAATTTTATATGCGGCTGTGGAACGGTGTGGAAATCCCCAAAATGATGTGGAATATTTCCACACCCGACGACTATTCGATGCCGTACAGATGCAGTTTGTTGTAGAGCGTCTTGCGATCGATCCCCAGCAGCCGGGCCGCCTGGGATTTGTTGCCGCCGGCCGCCGCCAGCGCCCGCCGGA
>ERZ779654.643-NODE-643-length-20445-cov-2.483767_pt1 | contig 20445 bp, 18 predicted proteins | sample MGYA00511075_ERZ779654 | MGnify/ENA primary metagenome ERZ779654 (study PRJEB29588, sample SAMEA2155636) | human gut metagenome | biome: human gut; feature: human-associated habitat; material: faeces | place: Denmark | collected 2008/2010 ...
ACATCCGTGGCAGCTGTTGCATCCGCAGTCGTCGTTGCCGCATCCGCTGCAGGAGTATACACCACCTCTGCTTCGGAACCGAATGCAATATTTGCCACCTCGGTACGAGTATAATCTTCCAATGTCTTTACCATCATAATGCTGTCTTCCGGTAAGATATCTGCCGGGAAACGGTTCTCAAAATTCGTGATATAGGACTGCATCTTCCCGGTAGCCTCAATGTAGTCTGCCTTGCGCTGGTCTAAGGCTTCCAGCGTTGCCACCTGGGATGATAACGTTACATTCTGTGCCTCAAGGGCATCTGATTTTTCATTAAAACTGGAATATACCAGAAAATACGTACACACAACAATAAGAACACCGATCACTGCGATCAAAAGCTGAATTTCACTCTTCTTAACCTTCATCTTCCGCTGCCTCCTACTGTGCTGTCTGGGTGCCGGTCTGTGCCTCACCGCTCTCTTCGGTCTCATCCGTCAGATCCTTATAGCTTCCGGTAATGGAAAAAGTCACTATGGACGTGCCGGTCTCATCCTTGCTGTCCGTAATATTGCTGATCTCTACATCATCAATGCTCTGCATGTTGCGGATATTCAGAATCGTACGGGCTGCCGCTGCTTTCCCTTCCACCGTCACTGACATGCTGATGCCGGTCTGGTCGGAGCTGAAGCTGTTGGTATAGAAGCTGTCCGGCAGGATCTGTTCCAGTTCATTGATGAACTCCACCAGATTCTCATTGGGAGTCTGGGTATAAGCATATAAATATGTGTATTTATCATACTGGGCTTCTGCCGCCAGATAATCGTTGTATACTGCCTGTGCCGGCTGCAGCTCCTGTACCCGGTTCTGCAGATACACATTCTGCGCCACATTTCCCAGGTACCTGGTCACAGAGGTGGCTGCCATGGCGATGGACAGGATCACGCCCAACACCAGTACCGCCACACTGACGAAGGTATAGTTCGTGCCGCTGACTACGGTCAGTCCCTTGGACTTCTGGGTGCTCTTGTCGATCAGTCCCACGGGGGCGAGTACCGCACCCAGACAGGAAATATAGGCTGCGGGTCTGGTGGAACGGATGGCCTTGCTCATGCCGATCTTGTCATCCATCTCGGACAGGGTATGTACCTTGCGCTCCAGGCAGTTGGTGAACAGCTTGCTCATGCCGCTGAAGCTGCCGCCCAGACCGGTAACATAGGACTTTTCAATGGGATTTTCACTGTTCCTGGAATCATAGAAGTCAATGACACGGCTCACACCCACGATCAGAGGCTCCAGGGAAGCGGTGATCTTCTGTCTTGCTGCTGTGACCTCCACATTACCGGCATCCTCATCTTCCCAGCGTCCGGCATTTTCTTCCCAGACTTTGTCTCCCTGATGGAGTACTCTGTTCAGACATGTTTTCTTCTGGAAACGTTCTACCGCACTCATGGGATCGTTCACGGCATAGGCTCCGGAAGCGATCATAGTATCAATAGCATCCTGCACACCGTAAGCCACCGTTCTCTGTAATAACACCTTACCGGCGGAAAGCACGGTCACAATGGTGCTGTTCTCATCGATTTTGATGACCATAGTAACTTTTTCGGACTTCTCATCGCGGAGAATCTGGTATAAGCTGTTGCTGCTGTAGTCGAAGCACTCCACCTCCCAGCCGCACATCTGCGCCAGCTGATAATAGCTGTTTAAAAGAGCCTTGGGTACGGCCAGAGCCATGACACGAAGCTTGCCATTCTCTGCCAGACCGCCTGCCAGATAATGTCCGATCTCATATTGGGTCAGATCCACCGGGAAATAGTCACTGGCATTGGTCTTCACCAGTGCCTCGATCTTACTCGCCTTGACATTGGGAATCTGTACCTCACGGCTTGCCACTCTGGTAGAAGAAATGGTAAACAGCACTTTCTTCGTACGGATGCCGTTCGTTCCCAGTGCATTCACCAGATGGTCTGCGTACTCCTGTGTCGGCTGCAGCATACCATCCACCACGATGCCTTCCGGTGTCTCCACCGTCAATACCTTGTAGACCTTCGGCTTCTTCACCTTGTAGTCCATCTCGCAGATCTTCGTAAAAGAGTTGCCGATCTCAATACTCAATACGCGATTGTTCATTGCCATATTTCTACCCTTCCTCTTCCCGGTATTTATCGTATTTCAAAAGCCTTCCGCCATCGCAGAATCTTTGAAGAACTTTCTGAAATCATGTTCGAAATGCAGGTATCTTCTTATAAGTAAAAATTCAGATACCACTGTAAGAATTCATTACCCCACAGGACAGCGATTGCCACCCCTGCGGAGAGATACGGTCCCATGGCGAGGACATGTCCTTCGCCGCTTACTTTCATACGGATCAGATGAATCACGGAACCTATGATACATCCCAGTAAAAATGCAAAAATAATCAATTCCCAGCCGAGTAACAGCCCACAGACCGCCATCAGCTTCACATCGCCGCCGCCAATGGCTCTGCCACCGGTCGCATAGTACAGAATAAGCAAAAATACACTGACACATAGGAAGCCGATCAGGAAATCCAGCCACTGTGTATAGTGGAAGGCTCCATGGATCAGCCCCAGTGCCAGTATAAATAAGTTAAATCCCACAGGGATCTCATATGTTCTGAAATCAATCACACTTAAAGCAAGAAGTGCACTAAACAACAAGCAGTAGACTAGGGAATCCACGCTCATCCCATATTTCCAGAATACGAGCAGGTACAGCACTCCGTTCAGTGCCTCGATGACGGGATACTGAACGGAGATATGTGCCTTGCATTTCCGACATCTGCCTCCCAGCGCCAGGTAGCTGAACAGGGGTACGAGGTCGTACCACCGCAGCTGATAACCGCAGTTCATGCAGTGAGACCTGGTCGTTACAATATTCTCTTTTTTCGGGATACGGTAGATCAACACATTGAGGAAGCTACCGATCACGATTCCATAAAGGAAAATCACTATGTAGAGAAGAATTGTTGGGAGCATGTCAGATGCCTTTCATTGTTCTTACTACCTAGTTGTAGGTTCCTGTAAGAATATTGTTAGTACCATCAAGTGTTGTGTCACAGGTAACAGTAATTGTTCCATTGGATACAGCAACGTTAAGGGTAATTCCAGCACCAGCTGTACTGGTCCAGTTACCGGACTTCAAACCAATTGTACTGATTCCAGCTGCTGTCAATGCCTTGTCAGTATTTCCAGTGCAGTTTGTAGTAGATACAGTAACCGATGTAGTTGTAAGTGTAATTTTTCCTCCATCAGTCAACTGATTTGCAGTCTCAACCATAGGATCTGCTGCATAAGTCTGTAATGCCGTTACGATAGAAGCCACATTCTGAACATCAGTAGATTTTCTGGATCTCTCAACATACTTTAAGAACTGAGGTGCCAGTACACCAACCAGTACTGCCATGATAGCAATAACGATGATCAGCTCTACCAGGGAGAAACCTTTGTTTGTTAAACTCTTCTGTTTCTTGTTCATAATTACATTCTCCTTTTTATGTGTTTTTTAATTTCAGGGTAGTAAGTTTTCCGCCCCATTTATTAATTATCGTCCTGTCCCTACACAGGACGGATAATCCAAAATGATTATAAGTTATCCAGTGCCGTATACATAGACATCATAGGCATCATACATGCAGCGATCAGTCCGCCAACCACGACTGCCAGTACAATAATGATCATAGGCTCCATAGCTGCCATGAGGGACTGTACGGACATCTCCACTTCTTCATCATAATAATCCGCAAGCTTGTCCAGCATTTCCTCCGTATTACCGGATTCTTCACCGATGCGGATCATCTGATATACCATAGGAGGGAATAGTCCACTCTCCTGTAAAGGTCTGGATAGCGGCATACCAATGGTGATCTCTTCCTTGGCATCTTCCATTGCTTCCTTAAAATAGATATTACTCATGACACCCGACACAATCTCCACCGCTTCGATCAGTGGTACACCGGCACCCAGCAGAGTACTCATGGTACGTGCCATCATAGAGGATGCTGATTTTGTGGTCAGTTTTCCGAATAAAGGTGCCTTCAAGGCAATCTTTCCAAAGAAATGCTTTCCGGCATCGGTTTTAGCAAATGCCCGGATAGCAAATACCAGTGCTATAATTACCGGAATAATAATGAACCAGTAATTGATAATTCCATGGCTTAAGTTCACATAAAACTGTGTGATCCACGGCAATTCCGTTCCCAGATCTTTAAACATATCTTCGTAGTTAGGAATGACCACAACCAGCATTACGATTGTGACAATTATAGCAACAATACATACCGCGATAGGATAGATCATTGCTTTCTTTACCATTGCCTGTGTCTTATGAGAACGCTCCAGCTGTGTAGCTACACGTTCCATAGCCGTTTCCAGACTACCAGATGCCTCACCCGCAGCCACCATGTTCACCATGATCGCCGGGAACACCTTCGGATGCTCTGCCATGGAATCTGCCAGGGTCTCACCCTTTTCCACGCTGATGCGGACTTCCTTCAGTGCGTCCTGTAATCTCTTGTTCTCTGTCTGCTCGCAGAGCATTTTCAGGGATTCGAGGATGCTGACGCCCGCTTTGGTCATGCTGACGAACTGGCGGCACATGACGCTTAGATCCCTGGCCTTGGGCCATCCGCCGATCTGGATGTCGATGTCTTTCGTCAGGAAGCTCTGTTCTCCCAGATCGATAACGGTCAGCTCCTGCCTTCTCAGTTCTGCCATTGCCAGATCTTTGTTATCCGCTTCCAAACTTCCCTTTACTTCTTTTCCAGCCTTTGTGATGGCTCTGTAGCCATAGGTCGCCATGTGCCTTCCCTCCAATGCGTCTCTATCTTTAACTTTCTCCCCAACCATGTAAGACGAGCCCCGGTCCTGAAAAGGTCCAGGTTTTTGAAAAATTTTTATAAATTTTGATAAATTTCTATAAAATATTGCGGTTTTTATAGAATTATACGTCAAATGATACCTTTACCATCTCGGAGAAGGAGGTGGTGCCATCCAGTACATAGTCCGTGGCACTCATACGCAGGGTATGCATTCCTTCTTTTAATGCTTCTTCTTTTAAGATATCGGCACCCTCCCGCTTGCTGATAATGGTTTTCAGTTTCGGAGTGATCTGCATGATCTCATAGACACCGATACGGCCTTTGAAGCCGGTGTTGTCACATTTGCTGCATCCGCAGGGCTCGTAGATGGTCACATCTTCCTCTTCCCTCATGCCCATGAACTCTTTTTCATCCTTGGTGGCCTGCTTTGGCTTTTTACAAAAAGGACAGAGTCTGCGTACCAGTCGCTGGGCGATAACGCCGATGACGGAATCTGCGATCAGGTAGGATTCGATGCCCATATCCTCCAGACGGGTGATGGTGCTGGCGGAGGAATTGGTATGCAGGGTACTTACCACCAGGTGTCCGGTGATGGACGCCTGTACGGCGATGCTGGCGGTCTCCTGGTCACGGATCTCACCGATCATGATGATATCCGGGTCCTGACGCAGGATGGAACGCAGTGCCGATGCAAAAGTCAAGTCTGCCTTGGTGTTGACCTGTACCTGGTTGATACCGTCAATATTGGCCTCGACAGGATCCTCGACGGTGATGATGTTCACGTCTTCTTTATTCAGTTCGCTCAGTGCGGTATACAGGGTGGTGGACTTACCACTTCCGGTAGGTCCGGTTACCAGGATGATACCGTGAGGATTTTTCAGGATATAGTCAAACTGTTTTAATTCGTAGGGTTTGAAGCCTAACTGGCTCTTGTCGCGGTTCAGTGCACTCTTCGCGGCAAGACGCATTACGACTTTTTCCCCGTATATGGTAGGCAGGATGGATACACGGATATCGTATTCCACACGGTCTACCACCTGGGTGATACGGCCGTCCTGCGGCTTTCTCTTCTCGGAGATATCCATGCCGCCGATAATCTTAATACGGGCGATGATGGCAGACAATACATTGACACCGTATCTCGCTCTCTCATAGAGGGCACCGTCGATACGGTAACGGACACGGATGATATTTTCCATGGGTTCGATATGGATATCGGATGCACGCTGACGGACGGCTTTTTCGATCATGTCCTTGACCAGCATTACGATGGGGGAGCTGTTGATGTTCTCCTCCGTGGCGATGTCTTCCACCACATCCAGCTTTTTCTCTTTGGCGTAGGCTGCCAGTGCCTCGGTTACTTCCTCCTGACCGAAATATTTATCGATGGCCAACATGATGCTGCGGGTGGTGGCTACTACGGGCTCTACCTGGAAGTTGGTGATGATGTTGATGTCATCGATGGCGTTGTAATCCAGGGGATCCGCCATGGCGACCATGAGAACGTTGAAGTTATTTTCCTTGTAGGCGAAGGGGAAGATCTTGTTCTTCTTCAGGACGTTGACCGGTACCAGATTCAGTACTTCCTTGTCCACGTTAGTGCTCTGCAGATCGATCATATCCAGATCCAGCTGACGGCTCAGCGCTTTCGCCAGATCATCCTCTGATACGATGCCCTCATCTACGAGGAATTCTCCCAGCTTCTTGCCCTGTCGGGCGGGATTATCCAACGCCTGCTGCAGTTGCTCATTCGTGAGGACACCGCTGTTTACCAGTAATTCACCTAAACGGACCTTTTTTCTGCCTAATTCCATAAACTCTCTCACCCATTACTTTTGTTGATAATTGGAAATATGTGTGAAATTGTAGTATTTTTTGGCTACAACTCACAAATATTTTGTCTCAATACGGAAATATTATAGCATATTTTAGATTTATGTAAATTGTTTTTAGTACTTTTGTTTCAATTTCTGAGAAAAACATTTTTGTTGCTTTCTCTCATGTTACACGGTACAATTATTTCATCTTATTTTAAAAACTTCTAAATACGCCAATTCTTCGGCGAATTTTCCCAACATTTATTGACTTCACGTATTATACGTGTTGCCTTAAGAAAGGAGAGATAATCCATGCGTTTTCGCGAATTAGAGCGAATCATCCTTGACGATGGCTGGGTTTTGTCTGATATCAGAGGTTTTCTCATCATCAGTACAAACATCCTTCAAAGTCAGGGAAAGTAACCATTCCCAATCACAGAGGCGATATTCCTTTGCGAGTTGTTAATTCTATTTTTAAACAGGCTGGACTAAAATAATATGGAACAGCCTTTGAAAGGAGTGATCTTATGAATTATATATATCCAGCTATTTTTTACCCGGAAGCGAATGGGAAATACTCTGTCATTTTTCCCGATCTTAATGATCTTGCCACTTATGGTGACAATCTTGCCGATGCTTTTGCAATGGCTCAAGAGGCATGTGGGCAATACCTGTTCACTTCCCTGAGAGACGGCGATGTTCTTCCTGCTCCTACTGCAATTAATGCAGTGAAATCAGACGATCCCACTGCATTAATAAATCTAATCTGTGTGAATTTGGATAATTATGCCCGGGCCTATGATGACAGGGCCGTCAAAAAGACACTGACTATTCCGGCATGGTTAAACACTGCCTGCGATAATTGCGGTATCAATTATTCCAAAGTTCTAAAGGATGCTCTCATTGCCAAGCTGCAACAAGTGCAAATGTGACCGTATCACAAAGTCACCGCGTATTCACTGTCGTACATTTTCTTCAGATTTTCTACGCTGTTATATTTTTCGCTGATGCAGAATTCCTTGGACCAGGTCATGTAGTAAGCCCAGGGGATTCTGCTTTTTTGCAGGAGATCCACATCGGGAAGGTAGCCCACTTCTGCCAGGGCAGCCACTTTGTCACGGGAGGTGGCTCCAGCTTCTCGTAGGCATTCGCATAGTCTGTGGCCTGATACTCCGGGAGGTAGACATCCATGGATACTACATCCACGTATTCATCTCCGGGGTAGGCTTTTGGTATATCGCTGTTCCATACCCAGAGAAGGTTGTGCAGGTCTTTCTCACCTGTGTAGTAATCGAACATCAGGTGATACAGGTTTCTCGCCACTTCCGGGCCCTGCGCTCCCCACCAGAACCAGGTACCGTAGGATTCATGGAACGGGCGCCAGAGAATGGGAATCCGCTCTTCCTGAAAGCGCCGCAGGCTCTCCGCAATCACATCCATGTCATGATAGAATGCCACTCTCTCTGGGGTTCCCTCTTTCAATACTTCCCTTGCATCAAAATCCGTGTGTTCGGTATAGAAGCTCTTGTCTCTGCCGCCTAAGGGCGAGAACCAGTGGAAGGTGAAGGTGAGAATACCACCATTTCCGGCTTCCCGCTGTTTTCTGGCCCATTGCAATGCCGTCTCCACGGTCCCCTTATTTTCTTCCACTTCCTGGATGCATTCCGGGGAAGCATCTTCATAATTGATATTCGGAGAATACGCCAGCAGTTCAAAGCCCCGCAGCTTCGGTTCCTTTCCGGTGACCTGCCTGATGTAATCTATCTCTTCGCAGGGAATGGTCTGGGTGTGCTGACCGGTAATGATCTGTTTACCTGCTACGGCATGTAGGTAATGCCATAATTCTACTGTTTCTTTTGTCGCCTTCGGATCTGCTGTTGTCATCTTTTCTTCCTTTTCCATTTTCATCTTCATACCCCGCCCGCAAAAGCAAGAGGGTACAGAGACTTTTATTTTGTCTCTGTACCCTCAGTTTATGACATTCTGTCGCTTATCGCAAGTATTATTCCGGCTTTACCTCATGGTAATCGGCATTTGCTGTAGAACCAGTCTCTTCAGACTTTGTTTCTTTTGCAAATCCCTTAGCCAGCATCTCATTGATGTCCAGTCCGGTAGACTCCTTGATACCATCGGTAACCTGGGTTACAGTGGTCATGATATCGCCTGCCAGCTTGCTGGAATCGCCGCCGAACATCTTGATGGAATCTACGTTCATGTAGCCCTTAGCCACAGCCTCGGCGATCTTGGGCAGCTGTTCGAAGTATACCTTCAGAGTATCTAACTCCATCTGCTGTCTTGCAGCGTCGCCGTACTGCTTCATAGCTTCCGCTTTCTTCAGGATACCGGCTGCCTCTGCCTCTGCCTTCGCCTGGATAGCTTCTGCTTCTGCTTTACCAGCAGCTTTTACTTCTTCTGCTTCCTGTTCCAGGCCTGCTGCCTTGACTGCCTCTGCCGCCTGCTCCTTGGCAAATCTCTCTGCCTCGGACTTTGCCTTCTCAGCCTCTGCCTGTCTCTGGATCTCGAAGAGTTCGGCCTCCGCTCTCTTCTGTCTCTCATACTGCTCGGCATCTGCCTTCTGCTGTGCTGCGTATTTGTTTGCTTCTGCGGTCTTCTTGACCTCAGCTTCCAGTGCTTTCTCCTTGATGGATACTTCTCTTTCCTTTAACTCCAGTTCCTTCTCCTGACGGGCCAGGTTCGCATTCGCTGTGGTGATCTCCACGGTCTTACGCTGTTCCTCTTCCTGGATCTTGTATGCTGCGTCAGCTTCTGCCTTCTTGATATCGGACTCTTTCTTCAGTTCTGCCTTCTTGATCGCCAGTTCGGTCTGCTTCTGGGCAATCTCGGTCTCTGCGATGACCTGTGCATCATTGGCATCCTTCTGTGCCTGTGCTCTGGCGATGGCCACATCTCTGTCTGCCTGTGCCTTTGCAACGGAAGCATCCTTCTGGATCTGGGACATGTTATCCTGTCCCAAAGCAGTGATCAGGTTGTTCTCATCTTCGATCTTCTGAATGTTACAGGACTCGATCCAGATACCTAAAGCGTTCATATCCTTCTGCGCCTTTGCCTGTACCTCATCACCGAAAGTCTTACGGTCATTACACAGTTCCTTCAGGCACTGGGTACCGATGATCTCACGCATGTTACCCTGTAAGGAATCAGTCAGAGCATCGCGGATCTGATCCTCGTTCATGTTCAGGAAGTTCTTCATGGCTGCATTGGCCATCTCGGTGGTGATTCTCTTGTTCGCATCCGCACCTGCCACGACTTCACCCTTCGCATTTACGGTGACATCTCTCTGGGTCAGGACTCTGACCTTTGCCACGGCGTCGATATCCACACCGATGAAATCCTTGGTAGGTATATAACCGTTGGTCTTGATGTCGATACTGATCTGCTTCAGGATCAGCTCATCCTTCTTCTCCAGAAAAGGAATCTTGATGCCTGCACGTCCGATCAGAACCTTGGGCTCTCTCTTAATACCGGAGATGATGTAGGCTTTGTTCGGTGATGCCTTCACATAACCGGATGCCAGGATGGCCAGGATGGCAATGGCCAATACAATAATTGCGATAATACCAATGTTAATTTCCATATGTACTCCCTCATTCTTTCTGCTTTTGTAATATATGAAAAGCTGCTTGTATGGTATGTATTTTACCATACAGGCAGCTTGACGAACAGTGATATCTATTATTTTTTTCTCATTTTATTGTAGCAAAATGTGCACGATATTCCACGTGTGTTACCGGTCATCGGCATTCCTTCAGGTATTCCATGAAGTTCTGCTTGTTCTCCAGTGCCGTGGTGGTGGGTCTTCCGAGATCTTCCCTTGCGCCGATACCACATTTTACTTCGATAAAGGTCAGGGTCTCTCTCTCTTTTGCAGCGGTCAGTTCCCGGTCCAGTTCCTCATAGGTGGTAACGGATACTGCCTGGGGATAGCCGCAGGCCTTTGCAATGGAGACAAGATCAATATCGGCTGCCACGGTAGGCATACCGCCCACGGTCTCATGGGCACCGTTATTGATGACGATGTGTACCATATTTTCCGGGGCCGTGCTACCCAGTACTGCCATGGAACCCATGTGCATCAGCACTGCGCCGTCACCGTCCACGCACCATACCTTCGTCCCGGGCTTCTGTACTGCCACACCCAGGGCGATACTGCTGCTGTGTCCCATGGAACCTACGGTCAGGAAATCATACTTATGGCTCTGTCCGTTGTGTTCTCTGATCTCGAACAGTTCTCTGCTGGCTTTGCCCGTGGTGCTGACAATGGGATCCTCGCCGGAAGCCTGCACGATGTGGCGGATGATCTCTTCCCGGATCATGGGATTGTCGTTGCGATACTCCACCTTTTCCTCATAACTGAGGGCACCCTTCCGGATCACGAACGCTACATCCTCACCACGATCCAGCTCCTTGCGGAACTCCTGCATGGCAGCACTTACTTCCTCTTCCGTTGTGTCTTTTCCGATGACAAAATAGCGGATTCCCATATCCTCCAGCAATTTCAGGGTCACTTCACCCTGGTAGATATGCTGGGGTTCGTCGTGGATCCCCGGCTCACCGCGCCAGCCGATGACGAAGATCATGGGGATGGCATAGACTTTATCGTTCAGCAGGGATGCCACGGGGTTGATGATATTGCCTTCTCCGCTGTTCTGCATGTATACTACCGGGACTTTTCCGGTAGCCAGATGATAGCCGGCGGCCAGTGCCGTGCAGTTTCCCTCGTTGGCTGCGATCACGTGATGCTTCGGATCGATCCCATAGGTGTGCATCAGGTAATTGCAGAGGGCTTTCAGCTGGGAATCCGGTACCCCGGTATAAAAGTCCGCATTTAAAATTTTCGCAAAGTTTTCTGCTTTCATGTAAGTATTCCTTTCCTGCCCCTGTCAGTTAAATTTCGTCTATTAAAGTTATAATATCTTTGATCGGCATCAGTCTGCTGTCCACTTCCTGTGCCCTGTGATACCGCAGGATGTCCTCGGCGGTCTGCTGCATGGCGGGGAAGGCACTTCTGGTCAGCTGGTTCGCATAGATCACGATATTGACGCCGTGGGCGGCCAGTTCGTTTTCCGTAATGCTGTTAAAGGAAGACGGCACCACCACGATAGGTGTCTTCGGATCCTCTGCCCGGAATTTATCACAGAATTCCAGAATCTCATCCGGGGATTTCTTACGGCTGTGGATCATGATGCCATCCCCTCCCGCTGCCACGAAAGCTCTGGCACGGTTCAGTGCATCTTCCATGCCTCGCTCCAGGATCAGGCTTTCGATTCTGGCAATAATCATGAAATCATCCGTCAGCTGTGCCTTTTTGCCGGCTGCGATCTTGGCACTGAAATTCTCGATGCTGTCCTGAGTCTGCACCACATCGTTTCCGAAGAGGGAATTTTTCTTAAGTCCGGTCTTGTCCTCAATAATGATGGCGGAAACACCCATTTTTTCCAGTGTTCTCACTGTGTATACGAAATGCTCCGTCAGTCCGCCGGTATCTCCGTCAAAAATAATGGGTTTCGTGGTCACTTCCGTCACGTCATCAATGGTACGGAAACGGGAAGTCATGTCCACCAGCTCGATATCCGGCTTGCCCTTCGCCGTGGAATCGCACAGAGAGCTGATCCACATGGCGTCGAACTGGTCCAGCTCACCATCATGCTCCACGATGGTCTTCTCTGCGATCAGTCCGGTCAGGCCGCTGTGAACCTCCAGTGCTTTGACAATGGGACGGATCTCAATGAGCTGGCGCAGGCGCTTTCTGCGGTATTCCGGCATGGCCAGCTTTTCCTTGATCCTCGTATCAATTCTTTTTACTTCTTCATTATATGTATAAGGGACATCTATGATCTCACCGCCGTATGTCTTCAGCAGTCCTTCCACGTTGTCACGGATAGCCTTCAAAGCTCCCTCCTGCCAGTTATCCCCATGGATCACGTAGTCAGGGCGCAATTCTTCAATGACCTTATCATACATTACATCATCCTGCACGACCACATTGCTGACTTCCGGGATATCTTTTACCAGCTGCATACGCTCCTCGAAGCTGATGGTGGGAAAACGGTTAAAACGGATCATTGCCGCATCACTTAAGACGCCGATGGTCAGCTCGCCGTATTTTCCGGCTTCTCTGATGATATTGCGGTGCCCCTCATGAATGACATCTGTACAGAAACAGGTATATACTCGCTTCATTTGATCCTATGCCTCCTTATATTTTGCCGGAATCTGAATTTTATTGACTTCCAGTGCTTCTCTGAACACTTTGAAAAAGGCTTCGATATCCGGTCTGTCAATCGCACCCAGCGCACACAGGCGGAAGGTATTGGTAGTAGAGATTTTGCCGGGGTAAATGGTAAATCCCCGCTCATAGCAATAATCATGTACTTTTTCAAAATTCCAGTTTGGATCATCGGGATACTTCACAGACACAACCAGTCCCGACTGCCATTCTCTGCGGATCACATCCCGGAATCCCAGTGCATCCAGTCCCTCATGGATAGCTTCGAAGACTCTGGTGTGTCTCGCCCACTTGGCTTCCTCTCCCTCTGCCCAGTATTCCTTCAATGCCTGAATGGTGGCATAGATGGTCTGTACCGGCGGGGTAAAATGCATTTCTCCGGTCCTCTGGAAGAAATCATACTGTTGATACAGGTTGCAGTAATAGGAACGTTTCGGATATTCCTTCGAAGCCTCCAGAATTGCCCGGCTGCCTACCACAAAGGATAGTCCCGTCATGGCCATGAGACCCTTCTGGGCGGAAGCCATACAGAAGTCAATATTGTCTTCTTCTATATGAATGGGACGCATGGCGTAAGTAGAGGTGGTATCCACGGTAAAGACAGCATGATATTTATGAGCAAGGGCTCCGATCTCACGGATAGGATTGAGAATGCCGGTGCCGGTCTCGTTATGAGTGGTATGTACCAGTGCAATGTCCGGATTCTCTCTCAGAGTCTGCTCCACTTTTTCCAGATCCGGCAGCTGGTCCACCGGGAAACGCAGATCAATGTGGGGCAGTCCGTAATATTCACATACTTCCACAGCTCTGGTGCTGTAGGCTCCGTTATCCACCACCAGTACTTTTCCGCCCTCCGGCAGCAGGGAGCTGATGCATGCATCAATATTGATGGTGCCGGATCCACAGAACAGGACGCTCGTATACTTTTCCAAGTCTCCATGCACGATTTTTACAAGGTCTTCTCTGAGCCCCTTCATCAATCCGCCGAATTCTTTCTCTCTGGGACAGATGTCCGGCACGACCTGTGCGTATTTTACGGTATCAGTGGTGGTAGACGGTCCGGGATTCAATAAAATATTTCTTTTGACGGGTTTTTGTATCAACTGCTCCATTATGGGATTCCTCCTTTTTTTGTTCGCGTTCTTTTTCCAATCGTTCATTAATGTATGATATGTTTTAATTCTTTGAACGGTTTTCATAGGTTTTCGACTAAAATAAGTACACAAAATGTCTGCGTTCCATTCGCAGACACTTTGTGTTAAATATGAACATATAATAATACCATTCGCACAAAATAGCAATACTTATTTTTTTTAAACATCATACGTCTTGTCGATGGCTTTCAGTTCCCGGAAAGTATCGATCTCGATAATGTCATTTTCCCGGCATTCACGTACTTCTACCTTATAATGCTTCTGGCAGAATACCAGGGGTACCTGTTCCCAGTAACGCTCCTTGCCGCCGGGCTGTTCGTAGGTCATCTTGATATCATCTGACAGCTTATGTCCGTCTTCTTCGTTCCAGTAAGAGATGCCCACCATCTGCCAGCAATCCAGGCCGCCGACTTTCTCTTCTACAATGACTCCGTCTTTTACCGTGAAGCACCAGTCATCGGTTCTGTCCTTTTTTATTGCCAGAAAATCGGAGGTATAATGATATTTTTTAATGATCTGCGGATTGGAGATCAGCAGATCCGCCTCAAATACATAGGCATTGGAAAGCATATATCTTGCCACCATGGCGGAGGAAATATTGTTAGCTTCATTGTAAACCGGATTTTCCAGGAATCTGATCATGGGATATTTGTACAGCAGCTGATCAAACTGCTCTGCCAGATACCCCCGGACAATATAGATTTCATTAATCCCGGCATCCAGACAGGCATCGATCAGTCCGTCAATAATACGCTGTCCATGCACACGTACCAGTGGTTTCGGGGTGTTAAAGGTAATGGGCACCAGCCGGCTTCCGAATCCAGCTGCAATAAAGATGGCGCGCTTTGCACGGTAAGGCTCCAGTGCGGAGATTCCGGCACCTGTGATCTCTCCCTCTGTCACATACTGTAATTCGGTCAGTTCCTGCATGACACGGTTGACCGTTCCCAGAGAGTGTCCGCTCTTTTCTCCCAGCTGTCTCTGGGATAAAGTACCTTTTTCCTCTGCCAGTATTGATAAAATATCAAATTGTTTTCTTGTCAGTGTCTGATTCATCTTCTGCTTCCTTTCTTTTTTCCATTCTCCATGACCATCGTCCTGTTTCTATCGAAATTATCGAATTTCCGTTAAGTCATATGGTGTTGTCTGGTATACATAATAATTGAGCCAGTTGCTGTAAAGGTTGTTACAATGAGATCTCCACTGTAACAGAGGTCTCTGCTCCGGGTCATCGTCCGGGTAATAATTATAGGGGATCTGAATGGGCAGTCCTTTGTCCAGATCTCTATGATATTCGTTGTTCAGTGTATAACGGTCATATTCGGGATGGCCCGCTACAAAAATCTTTTTGCCCTCTTCCGCCATTGCCAGGAATACGCCGGCCTTCTCCGATTCTGCCAGGATCGTCAGATCCTTACAGGCATGAATGGCCTCCGATGGTGTCTCGGTGTGACGGCTGTGAGGAGCCATGAAAATATCATCAAATCCCCGGACCAACGGAACTTTCCGGTTGGATACCTTATGTGCATAGACGCCGAACAGCTTCTGGGACAGTTGTCTCTTGTTGATTCCGTAATAATGATAGAATCCGGCCTGTGCCGCCCAGCAGATATGTAAGGTGGAGGTCACATGGGTCTCCGCCCAGTCCAGGATCTGACAGGTCTCCTCCCAGTAATCCACTTCCTCGAAGGTAATATCCTCCACCGGTGCTCCGGTAACGATCAGTCCATCGAATTTACGATCCCTGATCTCATCAAAGGTAGTGTAAAATTTGTTCAGATGGCTGGCCGGAGTATTCAGTGACACATGGGTCTTGGTGTTCATGAAAGTGACATCCACCTGCAGCGGTGTATTGGACAACGCCCGCAGCAGCTGCAGCTCCGTATCCTGCTTTACCGGCATATTGTTCAGGATCAGTACCTGCAGGGGACGCATGTCCTGATGTACCGCACGGAATTCGTCCATGACGAATATATTTTCATTTTCCAGTATTTCCTTGGCAGGCAGATCATTTTGTGTTTTGATAGGCATTTTATTTTCCTCCGGGTCTTTCTTGCTTATTCCTCGTAAGGAATATTATAGGTTCTCAGAAATTCCTCTTCTGTCAGAATGGGAACCTGTAATTCTTTTGCTTTTTTATTTTTCGATGATGTAGAGGTAATATCATTGTTGATCAGGCAGGTGGTCTTGCCGGTGACACTTCCGGTCACCTTGCCGCCTTTTTCCTCAATGACCTCTTTCAGATCATTCCGGCTGGCATAATGGTTCAGGCTTCCCGTCACCACGAAGGACATTCCTGCCAGTGTCTGTGCACTCTCATCGATCTGTGGTGTCTCTATCGTCAGGATTTCCTTCAGATGAGCTATTTTCTCCAGATTTTCCGCATCCCGCATATAATCCGTAAATGTAGATGCCAGCACCTCTCCCACACCGGGAATGGCACTCAGTGTTTCTTCGTCCGCTGCCTGCATTCGTTCCAGATCGTAATCAAAATACCGGCACAGCACCTTGGCATTGGCCACGCCGATTCCTGCGATCCCCAGTCCATAGATCAACCGGGGCAGCGTGGTATGTCTTGCAGTCTCGATACTGTCCATCATATTCTGATAGGATTTTTCTCCGAATCCTTCCATTCCGGTAATGACCTCCTTGTAACGGTCCAGCCGGAACAGATCCGCATATTCATGGATAAAGCCCTGATCGATCAGCTTCTCCAATGTTGCCTCGGAGAGTCCGTCAATATTCAGCGCATCTCTGCTGACGAACAGAGTGTAGGATTTGATCTCCTTGGCCGGGCATTTCTCATTGGTGCAGTACAGAGACTGTATCTCATTCATCTGTCGGATCTCCGTGGGCTGTCCGCACACCGGACACACCTTTGGAATCTCCACATTATCACTGCCTGTCAGATTCTCAGCGATCTGGGGAATGATCATGTTGGCCTTATAGACCGTGATATGGTCTCCGATTCCCAGTCTGAGGGATCTCATGATACTGATATTATGCACGGAAGCGCGGCTCACCGTTGTGCCTTCCAGTTCCACCGGCTCAAAAATAGCTACCGGATTGATCAGACCGGTACGGCTGGCGCTCCACTCGACCTCTTTTAATGTAGTCTCCCGCAGTTCATCCGCCCATTTGAAAGCAATGGAATCTCTGGGGAACTTCGCAGTTCTGCCCAGGGACTGTCCGTAGCTGATACTTTCATAAGTAAGTACCAGACCGTCGGAAGGAATATCGTAGTGCTCGATCTTGTGTTCAAAATCTTCAATGGCAGATAAAATGTTCTCTTCCGTTACTGCCACATGTTCCACCACTGCAAAGCCCTGCTCCTGCAAAAAAGCAAACTGGGCTTCCTTGGAATCATGAAAATCTACACCATCCGCCTTTACCAGCGTAAAAGCAAAAAAGCGGACATTCCGTCTGGCCGTGATCTCATTGTTGAGCTGCCTCACAGAGCCGCTGCACAGATTTCGGGGATTCTTGTATTTTGCCTCTGCATCTGCGATCTCCCCGTTGATCTTCTCAAAATCACTGTAGGTGATCACCGCTTCTCCCCGCAGGATCAGTTCTCCGGTATAGGAAATATTCAGCGGAAGATTCTTAAAAGTACGGGCGTTATTTGTAATGACCTCACCGATCTCGCCGTTGCCACGGGTAACCGCTTTTGCAAGTTTTCCTTCACGATACGTCAATACAATGGTCAGCCCGTCCAGTTTCCAGCTGAGAATTGCAGGATTGCCTTGCAGCCAGTCCCGCAGTTCTTCCCGGCTTTTCGTCTTGCCCAGAGACAGCATAGGACTCTCATGGCGCTCCTTGGGAAGCTCATCCACCGCTTCGTAGCCTACGTTTACCGTAGGACTGTTGGCCAGGGTAACGCCTGTCTCTTTTTCCAGTTCCACCAGTTCATCATAGAGCTTGTCGTATTCGTAGTTGCTCATGATCTCCTGATCCTTGGCGTAATAGCTTTCGGAAGCTGCATTCAGTTGTTCTACCAGATCTTTGATCCGGTCTATTTTGGAAGACTGCATCTTGTATTCCTGCCTTTATATATTTAATTGCGATTTAACATTCCGGTGTCTCTTTGAAGCTGTTCCAGCTCTTCTCCGGTGATCTCGCGCCACTTTCCCGGCTTCAGATCCCCCAGCAGAATGTTCATGATCCGGATTCTTTTCAGCGCTTTTACCCGGTATCCACAGGCTTCACACATCCGCCGGATCTGTCTGTTGACTCCCTGAGTCAAAACAATACGGAAGGTAAATTTTCCGATCTGTTCCATCTCACATTCTCTGGTAGTGATGTCCAGATCTTTCAGATAAATACCTTTCGCCATTTTCTCCAAAAAATCGGGTGTTATTTCCCTATCTGTCTTTACGATATATTCTTTTTCATGACGGTTGGCGCCCCGCATCATGGCATTGATCAGATCTCCATCATTGGTGAGCAGGATCAGGCCTTCGGAATCTTTGTCCAGACGTCCCGCATAGGTCAGCCGTTCCGGATAGCGGATCATATCCATGATCTTTTTCTCTGCATGAGGATCTCTCTCCGTGCAGGTCACTCCCACCGGCTTGTAAAATGCCAGTACCTTCTGTGTCTGTTTTCCCTGCAGAATCTTCTTACCCAACTGCACGGTGTCCGTTTCTTCCACCTGCTGTCCCATTCCGGCCACCTGACCGTTGACCAGTACTTTTCCCTGTTCGATCAGCTTATCCGCATCTCTTCGGGAACATACACCGCACTGTGCCAGATATTTATTCAGACGCATTCTATTCCTCATTCCTTTCCGAAGCCCTTAACTTCCGGGCTACAGACACACGGCCGCAAGTATATGTTTTCACGCTTCCACACCGTCTGCCGCTTCGAAGTCACTGAGACTTTTGACTTTGGGAATACCGTTTCCGTTTGCCACACCCAGCTTTGCGGTCTCATCTGCCAGCTCGTTGTATTTTACCTTCGAATGAGCCGGTACTTTGGTAAAGCGGATCTGAATCTTCTGTCCCCAGCCCAGCATGGTCTGTGCATATTTTTTCGTCAGATCATTCTTACTTTTCCAGGCACCGGTGACCCATTTCTCGATTCCTTCATAGTCGTAGCGGATCTCGATGGCTGTAAAGCCACTGTTTAAGGCAAACCGTACCGCATACATGGCTCCCAGCATCTCTCCGGAGACATTCCGCTGTTTCAGAGAGTCCGGATTGTCACCATTACCGTATTCTGTATAGATGCGTCCATCGGGAAGAATAAAAATACAGCCGAAACCGTATTTTTTCAGTGCATCCTGATAGCTTCCGTCCACATAGGCCAGCAAGGTACCCTCTTCCGGACGATCATTCACATCCGCATCCTCCGGATATCTTCCCAATCCATTCCACTCTGCCATAATTCATCTGTCTCCTTATCGAATAAAGTTGGTCTTCTGCGCCGGTTCTCTCTCCGGGAAATCCACGCCCGCAGCTTTTCCTGCGGCAATGCATTTGAGCAGCCATGCCATATTGTTACCCAGGGTACGCATGGTCTGCATGCCTTCCAGATCCTGTTTTACCTCTTCGGGAGTATTGCCGTGTACCTGATTCCAATACTGGCTGGATACCACCGGCATACAGTTGATGGTAAAATATTTGTTCAACTGGTCAAAGGCTGCGGAAGCCCCACCGCGTCTGCAGCTGACGATGCAGGCACCGGGCTTGCCCTGGAACAGGGCGCTCTTGCCGTAAAATGCTCTATCCAGGAAGGAAGTGATCATACCGGAAGCAGATGCATAATGCACCGGAGATCCGAAGACAAATCCGTCTGCAGTCTTCGCTTTTTCCACAAATTCATTCACGCCATCCTCCCGGAAACACTTTCCGTTCTTCAGACAGGCATTGCAGCCGATACATCCGGCGATGGGCTGTGTACCCACCTGGATGATCTCCGTCTCAATACCGTTTTTCTCCAGTGCTCCCGCTACTTCCTCCAGAGCTGTGTAGGTACAGCCCTTCGCATGTCCGCTTCCGTTTACCAGTAATACTTTCATTGCTTTTACCTCTTTTTCTCTTATTGTTTCTCTTCTCTGTTATTACCACCCGAAATGTGGTATGCTATCTGATAGATTTTGATATCTTTATCAGCATTTTAACAAACCGGAAAGGATCCCTCATGAATCATCGCACCCGTTCTTATCTGCTTTTTGTATTGCTTATCGGCTGTATCTGTTATCTGGTATCCCATTTCGTGGTACAGCTGTATTTTGTAAACGGTTCTTCCATGGAACCGACCTACACCTCCGGGCAGCCGGTCCTCCTTCAGAAATTCGGTCTGCCGGACTGTCTGGACTATAACGATGTCGTTGTCATCCGCCACGAGACGCTGGGACGCGATATCGTCAAACGGATCGTGGCCCTGCCGGGAGATACGGTACAG
>ERZ779654.656-NODE-656-length-20082-cov-2.476157_pt1 | contig 20082 bp, 17 predicted proteins | sample MGYA00511075_ERZ779654 | MGnify/ENA primary metagenome ERZ779654 (study PRJEB29588, sample SAMEA2155636) | human gut metagenome | biome: human gut; feature: human-associated habitat; material: faeces | place: Denmark | collected 2008/2010 ...
GTAGAGCAGAGGACTGAAAATCCTCGTGTCACTGGTTCGATTCCGGTTCTAGGCACTTATTTATACCATAGGTATTACGTTATGTAGTATCTATGGTTTTTTTGTATCCCAATAATAAATAACAGTAAATAAAAGATGAGAGTGTAACAATGAATTGGAATGAAGATAAGAGTATAAAGATGAATTTAGATAAAACAGGAAAATCGGATAAAACAGGAACTACAAATAAGGATATTAAATATGATGATATATTATTGAATGGCAATGCAGGAACTACAAATAAAAATTCAGGCATTAAACCGAATGTTAAATATAATGATATATTGTCTAAGTTAGATAAATATAAAGATGAAAATATAGTACCTATGCATATGCCGGGGGCTAAGAGAAATAAAGAATTAATTGAGTTATATATGGGTGATATGGGAAATCCATATGAGAAAGATATAACGGAGATTAATGGTTTTGATAATATGCACAATGCCGAAACTATTATTAAAGATGCGTTTGATGAGGCGGCGGAGCTTTATGGAGCTGATGAGAGCTGGTATCTGGTAAATGGAAGCACTGCAGGTAATATGTCGGCAATATGCGGAGTTACCCATAAAAATGATGTTGTTATAATGGCAAGAAACTGTCATATATCAGTTTATAATGCAGTTATCCTCAATGAACTGAATCCTGTGTATATTTATCCAGAATATGATGAGAAATATGGGTATTATAAGGGGATAACATTAAAAGAAATTAAGGACATTGTGGATAAATACAGCTCAGACCATGACAGAAATGATATTAAAGCCGTGATACTTACATCACCAACTTATGAGGGAAATGTATCTGATATTAAATCAATAGCAGAGTATCTTCATCAATATAATATTCCATTGATTGTTGATGAGGCTCATGGTGCACATTTTAATTTCTCGGAAAGCTTTCCACAGTCAGCAGTTAAGTGTGGAGCTGATATAGTAATTAACAGTGTGCATAAGACACTTCCATCGCTTACACAGACTGCACTTATTCATATTAATTATGGAATAGTTGATGTAGAACGTATAAGAAGGTATTGGAACATATACCAGTCGACAAGTCCATCGTATATATTAATGTCTTCCATAGCAAGAAGCTTAAGCATTGTTAAGAATGACGGTGATAAATTATTTGCTGAATATGTTGATAAGCTCACTATTTTAAGAAATGGATTGTCAGAATTAAAGCATATCAGGTTAATAAAGACGGATGACATATCAAAGCTTGTATTAGGATATAAAGATGCAAAATGGTTATATGACACTCTATTTTATAAATATAAAATCCAGCTTGAAATGTCATCTATAAAATATGTAATAGCGATGACATCAATATTTGACTCGCAGGAGTATTATGATAGATTTCTTGCGGCATTAAAAGAGATAGACGAAGAATTAGATAATAGAGTTCTTGCGGCATTAAAGGAGATAGATGAAGAAATAGATGAGAGTAGGAGTAAATATAATAATAGAAGTAAAGATAAGATTTTAATTAATGATGAGGATAATGGTAATAAGGTAAATATTGCCGATTTCAGGGATGAGCAGACTTTAACGATTGCGGAAGCATTTAACAGGCGGGATTTATCAGGTTGTGATGAAATTCAGATGAATAATGAGAAGATATATGGTAAGATAAGTGGAGAGTCAGTGTATGTATATCCACCGGGAATACCGATATTGTGTCCGGGAGAGGTTATTACACGAAAGATTATTGCAATACTTGAGGCGGCCGGTGAGGCAGGTCTGGAGGTTGTAGGTGTAAAAGAAGGAGCTTTGTTATGCCTGAGATAGCATTTTTAATGGGAAAAAGTTCAAGTGGTAAAGATAATATATTTAAGGCTTTAGTTGGTGATAAGGAGCTAAATCTTAAGACTGTTATTATGTATACAACAAGACCTATGAGAGCTGGAGAAAAAGAAGGTGTAGAGTATTATTATGTAGATAATGAGAAGGCATTGGAGCTTGAAGCGGCGGATAAAGTAATAGAGATGCGGATATATAACACAGTGTATGGAGAGTGGAAGTATTTTACAGTTGATGATGGGCAGATCAGGCTTGGAAGCGGTGACAAGTACATTGTTATAGGTACTATTGAGGCTTACAATAAATTTTGTGCATACTTTGGAAAAGATGCAATATTACCGATATATATAGAAGTCGATGATGGAATAAGGCTTATGAGAGCTATCAACAGGGAACAGAAGCAGGAAGTACCACAGTATGAGGAAATGTGCAGGCGTTTTCTTGCAGACAGTAAAGATTTCTCGGAGGAAAAGATTAAGGAAGCCGGAATTAATCAGAGATTTAGCAACGATGGAACAATAGAGGATTGTATCAGGGACATCAAAGAGGCAATTAAACAGCAGCTTTTATAAATGCAGTAAGAGTGAGTTGGCTTGAATTGTATTAATGATATTTATATGATACAATTATATGATGGTGGACACGAAAGAGAGTAAAGTTATGGATATAAAGATTAATGATATACAGACATCATCTTCAGTTCAGCAGGTGAAGAATACAGAGAGTACGGACAGTAGTTTTAAGTTTACTCTTATTAGTAATATAGAAGAAAAGGATCTTCAGGAAAAGCTTGGCAGTATGATGGAACAGATTACTGAGCAGGGTGAGAAGATTGCAAAGCATATGGATATTAAGGATATGCGAAAGTACAGGGAGCTTGTTAAGGGGTTTCTTAATGAGGTTGTTAACCGTTCCCATAAGTTCTCAAGAGAGAACTTTCTTGATAGACGAGGCAGACACAGAGTATATGGTATTGTTAAACTTGTGGATAAGAATCTTGATGAGCTGGCAGGAGAACTTGTTAAAGAAGAGAAAAATCATCTTGAGATTGTAGGAAGAATTGATGATATCAGGGGTTTATTGCTTGATATATCAGCATAAGATTGGAGTATATAATGAGCACATTTTCAGATATTTATGGATACGATACAATTAAAGAGCATTTACAGAACGCAATTAAATTAGATAAGGTATCACACGCTTACATTATCAATGGAGGGCTTGGTGCTGGAAAGAAGATGATTGCCAAGATATTTGCAAAAGCATTACAGTGTGAGGCAGAAGGCGATAATAAGCCTTGTAATAAATGTCATTCCTGTATACAGACAGAGTCAGGCAATCAGCCTGATATAATATGGGTACGACACGAGAAGCCTGCAAGTATAGGTGTAGATGATGTAAGAGATCAGATAATATCAGATATGCTTATTAAACCATACTCAAGCCGTTATAAGATATACATTATAGATGAGGCTGAGAAGCTTACAGTGCAGGCACAGAATGCACTTCTTAAGACTATAGAAGAGCCACCAGCGTATGGTATTGTTATATTTCTTACGACTAACGCAGACATTTTCTTACAGACTATTATATCAAGATGTGTGCTTCTTGATTTAAAGCCATTAAAGGAAAGCGTAGTTATGGATTATCTTAAGGATAACTATGACGTGTCAGAATATGAACGTAAGTTTGCGGCTGATTTTGCACAGGGTAAGATTGGACGTGCTAAGACTATTATAGAAAGTACGGAATTCGCACATTTAAAGAATGATGTTATGCACGTTATCAAGAATGTGAAGGATATGACGGCGGCAGACATAATGGCAGTTGTTAAAGATGTGACTAATTACAAGCTTACAATAGACGATTATCTTGATCTTATGGCTATGTGGTTCAGGGACGTGCTTATGTTTAAGAGTACTAATGATACGAATTATCTAATATTTAGTGATGAGATTTCGCTTATCAAATCGCAGGCTGAGGTTATGTCATACGAAGGAATTCAGGATATACTTAATTCTATAGATAAAGTAAAGGTAAGACTTAAGGCCAATGTTAATTTTGACTTATGCATAGAACTTCTTATTATGGCTATGAAAGAGGATATGTAGGCAGTTAGTGAATAATTGGCTGATGTTAGGAATTAATATTTGGCAGGATTGGAGATTAAAAATAGATGACTAAAGTTGTTGGTGTTAGATTCAGGCAGGTGGGCAAAATATATTTCTTTGCACCGGGACAGTATAATGTTGAGGTTGGTCAGCACGTTATTGTTGAAACAGCAAGAGGAATTGAGTATGGCCACGTTGTTCTTGGTGAAAGAGAGGTTGAGGATTCAGCAGTTGTACAGCCGCTTAAGGCTATTATCAGAATATCGACACCTGATGATGATGAAAGGGAAGCTAAGAACAGGGAAAAGGAAAAAGAAGCGTATAAGATATGTCTTGAGAAGATTAAGAAGCATAATCTTGAAATGAAGCTTATAAAGGTTGAGTATACATTTGACAATAATAAAGTATTGTTCTACTTTACAGCGGATGGAAGAATTGATTTCAGAGAGCTGGTAAAGGATCTGGCAGCAGTATTTAAGACAAGAATTGAACTTCGTCAGATTGGTGTAAGAGATGAAACTAAGATATTAGGCGGAATTGGTTCTTGTGGAAGACCATTGTGCTGTGCAACATATATGCCAGAGTTCATACCAGTGTCAATTAAGATGGCAAAGGAACAGAATTTATCGCTTAATCCATCAAAGATATCGGGTGTGTGTGGAAGACTTATGTGCTGTCTTAAGAATGAGCAGGAAACTTACGAGGAGCTTAACAGCAACCTTCCTAATGTGGGAGATTATGTTACTACACCTGAGAAGTTAAAGGGTGAGGTATCAAGCGTTAATGTGTTAAGACAGCTTGTTAAGGTAATTGTCACACTTGATGGAGATGAGAAAGAGATAAGAGAGTATCCTGTTGCTGAGCTTAGATTTAAGCCTAAGAGAAGAAACGACAGAATGAATATAGATGATAAAGAGTTAAAAGAACTCGAAGAGCTTGAGAAAAAGGAAGGAAAAGCCCATATTAATGATGACTGATGCTAAGATTAATGCAGGTATTAATGCCAATGAGAGAATTGATGACTTATGCAGGGATAATCTCAGACTAATCCAGAATACAGATGTGTTCTGTTTTGGAATGGATGCTGTGTTGTTGTCTACATTTGCGAAGGCCGGAAAGAACCAGAAGGTGCTTGATATGGGTACTGGAAATGGTGTAATACCAATTCTTATGCAGGCGAAAAATCCAGGCAGTATGTATACAGGCTTGGAAATTCAGGATATCAGTTATGACCTTGCTGTCAGAAATGTTGAACTTAATAGTCTGTCAGACAAGGTTAATATTGTAAAAGGTGATATTAAAGAAGCTTCACATATTTTAGGTGGGGCTTCTTTTAATGTGGTTACAAGCAATCCACCATATATGAATGAAAATCACGGAATTGTTAATCCTGAGAGTGCCAAGGCAATCGCAAGACACGAGCTTCTATGCAGTCTTGAGGACGTTGTAAGGGAAGCTTCAAAGTGCCTTAAGGTTAAGGGACATATGTATATGGTTCACAGACCATCAAGACTTGTAGATATATTTACTTCTATGAAGAATAACCACCTTGAGCCAAAGCGTATAAGGCTTGTGTATCCGCATATAGATAAGCCAGCTAATATGGTGCTTATAGAGGCGGTAAAGGGCGGACGTTCACAGCTTATAGTGGAAGAACCACTTATTGTATACAATAGCGATGGAAGTTACACGGAAGAACTTTTAAAAATGTACAATTAGTATGAATTTAAGAGAGGAGCAGTATGGAAGATAATATTACAGATATTGATTATGATAGTGTGCAGGCACTTGAAGAATTTAATGGCTCTCATAATAATAGCGGAGTTGGGCAGTTATATTTGTGTGCAACTCCGATTGGTAATCTTGAGGATATTACGTTCAGGGTGTTAAGGATATTAAAGGAAGTTGATATTATTGCGGCGGAGGATACGAGAAACAGCATAAAGCTGCTTAATCATTTTGAGATTAATACGCCGATGACAAGCTATCATGAATATAACAAGTATGATAAGGCAAAGGTGCTTGTTGAGAAGATGCTTAAAGGAATGTCAGTCGCTGTAATAACTGATGCTGGAACACCTGGAATATCTGACCCGGGAGAGGAGCTTGTAAGGCAGGCACTTGCATCAGGAATTAAGGTATCATCAGTTCCTGGTGCGGCAGCGTGTATAACGGCACTTACAATGTCGGGACAGGCAACAAGACGTTTTGCATTTGAAGCATTTCTTCCGGCGGACAAGAATGAGCGTAAAGACATATTAAAAGAGCTTGAAGATGAAACAAGAACAATGATTATATACGAAGCTCCACACAGGCTTTTAAAGACACTTAAAGAGCTTTCTGAGGTGTTAGGAGGAAGCAGGGCAGTTACTATATGCAAGGAACTTACCAAACGCTATGAGAATAGTATGGTTACAACGCTTGCAGAGGCGTGCAGTTATTATGAGAATAACCAGCCAAGGGGCGAGTATGTTCTTGTAATTGCTGGAAAAGACAGAAATGAGCTTAAAGAGGAAGCACAGGCACAGTGGCTTACTATGTCTGAGCAGGAACACGTTGATATGTATATAGCACAGGGACTTGATAAAAAAGAGGCTATGAAGGCAGCAGCCAGGGACAGGGGCGTATCTAAGAGGGATATATATAATAAGCTTCTGGGAAATTAGTTCTTAAAAGAAAAAATGTTACACAAATGTTAAAAACTTATATAAAAGAGTGATTAAAAGAGAGTCTTAGCTAAAATAAATTTAAGAGTAAATTTTAAAATTATAGGTGGAGTGGTACAAATCCCCTTCTTTGTCAGATAATATTTCTGGTAAGGAAGGGGATTTCTTATCTTCTAATCTTCTATTGTATGTTCATTGATAATTGCCTTAATGGCCTTATAAAGGTAAGGCTTGAGCCTGTCAATATCAGCTGGTTCTTTGTAAAGGATTGAGCTGTAGCATGTTGAGCTTATAAGCTCGACAATCATAAACAGCATAATCTCGGGCTCGTTGAGGTTAAGACCAGAGTCTTCAAGCATTTCATAGTAGATATCTTTAAAATTAATGTCGTCATCAGCGACATTGGTTGTAAGAGCCTCTTTAAATATTCCCCACGACAGGTTCTTTGATATAAATGTAAGAAGTGTCTGGTTGGTGTTAAGCACATTAATTATGTGGTCAGCAATAAATATAATCTCCTCAGTAAATGTAATTGTAAACGAATGGTCATTAATCTGCTGTTCTTTTATATGAAGCTCTAATGCACTCACTGCATTTTTAAAGAGCTTGCTTGCCTCGTGAGAAACGAGCTTATTTCTTATATCATATTTATCTTTGAAATACAGATAAAAAGTTCCCTTGGCAATTCCAGCTTTCTGTGAAATCTCGGCAATTGATGTCTTGGAAACACCCTGCGTTGTAAAGAGCTTAAAAGCTGTATCTAAGAGGGAAGTCCTTTTCTGTTGTTTGTTGTTCTCAAGTTTTCCCATAAAATCTCCAATCTAATGCAGGCATAATATTAGTTGTTCTGTCAATTAATATTCTACCATGTTGAAAATAAAAAATCTATAAAAAAATGACTTTTAGTCATTTTGAGTATTGACTATCGGTCATTTTGTGCTAGAATAACACTTGCAAAGAAAATGACCAAAAGTCATATTTGAGAGATCACGGTCATATGTATTGAATTGATAATAAATGTAATTAATTAAGAGAGTTATTAATTATTGAGAGGTTATCAGTCCAATCAAAGTAAAATTACGTCGCAGACGTAGAAATGAGGCGAGTTATGGAAAAGTTTGGAAAAGTAATTGTTAAACTCAGAATTCCAATTCTTATTCTGAGTTTCCTGCTTCTTATTCCATCTGCAATCGGATACTTTAATACAAGAGTTAATTACGATATTCTGTATTATCTTCCGAATGAGATAGAGACTATGCAGGGTCAGGACATTCTTATGGATGACTTCAATAAGGGTGCATACGCGATGGTCGTTGTCCAGAATATGGATACGAAGTCTACTGACAGACTTATTAAGAAGGTAGAGAATGTAGACCACGTTGCACAGGTTATTTCTTACACAGGAATAGTTGGTGAAGATGTTCCATCTGAGATTGTTCCATCAAAATTCAGAAAGTATTTCGAGAATGACAGCACAGATACAACTTTATTTGCAATATTCTTCGATAATACAACTTCAAGTGATGATACTATGAATGCTATCATACAGATAAGAGAGCAGACAGAGGGTCAGGCCTTTATAAGTGGTATGTCAGCAGTAGTTACGGATACTAAGAATCTTTCGGAGAAAGAGACACCACTTTATGTACTTATAGCAGTAGTTCTTGTATGTATCGTGCTTGCTATATTTATGGATTCATTTCTTGTACCAGTATTCTTTATGATAAGTATAGGAATGGCAATTGTATACAACCTGGGTTCTAACATTTTATTAGGTGAGGTTTCATATATAACTAAAGCTCTTGCGGCTGTACTTCAGTTAGGTGTTACACTGGATTATTCAATCTTCTTATGGCACAGCTACAAGGAAATGAAGGAAATATATCCGGATGACCACAAGGAAGCGATGGCAGTTGCCATTAGTAATACACTTACATCCGTAGTTGGTTCTTCTATAACAACAGTTGCAGGTTTCATTGCACTTTGCTTTATGAGCTTCACACTTGGTCTTGACCTTGGTATCGTTATGGCAAAGGGTGTTGTATTCGGTGTTATCGGTTGTGTAACAATCCTTCCATCATTGATACTTACATTTGACAGGGCATTAGAGAAGACAATGCATCGTGAGATTATGCCAAACTTCGATAAGCTTGCTACATTTATAGTAAACCACTCATGGATATTTGTAATTGTCTTTGTTGTATTATTAGGACCTGCTATATATGGACAGAATCATACATCAGTATATTATGATTTGTCTGATACACTTCCAGATGACCTTGCCTGCTCACAGGCTAATAAGAAGCTGGAAGAAAACTTTGATATGAATTCAATCTATATGATACTTGCTGACTCTAGTATGTCTACAGATACAGCTAACGAAATGCTTGATAAGTTAGGTGATGTAGACGGTGTACAGTTCGCACTCGGACTTGACACAGCACTTAAGTCTGGTATTCCACAGGAATTCTTACCGGCTAAGACAGTATCAGAGCTTAAGGGTGAAGATTATCAGATAATGATGATTGCTACAGATTACAAAATAGCATCAGATGAAATTAACAATCAGATTAGTAAGGTGAATGATATTGTAAAGTCTTACGATTCTAAGGCAATGGTAGTTGGTGAAGCTCCTTGTACCAAGGATCTTATCACTATAACAGATAAGGACTTTAAGACAGTCAGTGCGGTATCAATAGTAGCTATATTTGTTATTATCCTGTTCGTACTTAAATCAATATCGCTTCCAATTATACTTGTTTCAGCAATCGAATTTGCTATCTTTGTTAATATGGGTATTCCATATTTTACGCATACACAGATACCATTTATTGCATCAGTAGTTATCGGTACTATCCAGCTTGGTGCAACAGTCGATTATGCTATTCTTATGACAACAAGATATAAGAAGGAAAGAAGCCAGGGATACGCTAAGAAGGAAGCAATCCAGATAGCTCTTTCAACATCAATACCATCAATTATTGTTAGTGCGCTTGGTTTCTTTGCCGCAACATTTGGTGTTGGATGTATAGCTTCAGTTGATATGATTGGTTCGCTTTGTACACTTATGGCGCGTGGTGCAATTATAAGTATGTTCGTAGTTATCTTCATACTTCCATCATTGTTTGTATTATGTGATAAGCTCATTATCAATACAAGTATAGGATTTAAGCCTAAGAAGAATCAGGATATGTAATCAGAAAGATGTATGAACGGGTCAAAGGTGTATATGCCGTAACAGATATAAGAATATATCAGGAAGTAAGAAAATGGAGGAATAGTTATGGTTAAGAAGACTTTATTTAAATATAGTTCAGTATTATTAAGTGTTGTTCTTATTGCTTCAACACTTACAGGCTGTGGCACTAGCACAGCATATAATCAGACAGGCAGTGAGGTTGCAATAAGCAGTGAGGCTGCTTCTAATACAGAGAATATTATAACAAATGCTATTAAGAACGAGCTTTCAATATCAAATACAAGTACATTAAAGACAAATACAAGAGACGAGATGGTATATGTATTTGATAAGGCAGACGGAACTCAGGATCACGTTCTTGTAACAGAAAAGGTTACTGATTCTAAGGGCGAAACAACAACTAACCAGAGCACATCTGATAAGACTGCTCCTGTTTCAATAAAGGTTACTTACAAGTTAAATGGTGTTGAAACTAAGCCAGAAGATATGATTGGCAAGAGTGGTAAGGTTACTATCAGATATGACTATACTAACAATGAGAAGAAGAATATAACAGTTAATGGAAAGTCACAGACAGCTTATGTTCCATTTACTATGATTACAGGAACACTTCTTCCAACAGATAAGTTCAGTAATGTAGAAGTTACTAACGGCAAGGTAAGCAAGGTTGGCGATAATATCATTGCACTTGGTATGGCTATGCCAGGCTTAAAGGATACTTTAAACCTTAAGTTTGATGGTGAAAGCCTTGATATGGATATTCCAGAATACTTTGAAATATCAGCAGATGTAGAGGATTTCGAGCTTGATATGTCTATGTCAGTTGCTACAACAAGCACACTTAATGATATAGATACAGATGATTTCTCACTTGCTAAGCTTGAAGATAAGATGAATGAGCTTCAGTCAGCAGCTGACCAGCTTACAGATGGAACAGTTACTCTCCAGAATGGTACACAGACACTTTCTGACAGTATTCCAGCACTTACAGATGGCGTGAACCAGTTAAATGATGGTGCAAGCCAGCTTAAAGATGGTATCTATGCTTATACAGATGGTGCTACAGCTCTGGCAGCAGGTGCAGGACAGCTTAAGGATGGTATCAGTGCATACACAGCAGGAGCTAACCAGCTTGGTGCAGGTGCAGGACAGTTACAGTCAGGTTTAAAGACTTATACTGATGGTGTAGGAGCACTTAATGCAGGTTCAGGCACATTACAGAGTGGTCTTTCAACATATACAGGCGGTGTTGCCAGTGCGGCAGCAGGTGCAGTTTCATTACAGACAGGTTTAAAGGCTTATACAGATGGTGTTGCTAGTGCAGAGGCAGGAGCTTCACAATTAAATGAAGGAATAAAGAGCATTAAGACAGCACTTATTGGAAATGTTGTTAAGGAACTTGCAGCTAATTCAACAGCTTATAAGATGAATTCTGTAGCAGACTTAACAGGAAAGACTGTTATGGAGCAGGCAGCTGATTTACAGAAATTAGGAACAGCATTAGGCCTTAGTGATGTAACTATAGCAACAGACCTTAGTAATCTGGGTAAGAAGAGCAGTAGTGAGGCAGCAACAGATATATCGACTTATTTTGTAAAGTATCTTACAGCTTATACAACTAATATAATAACAGAGACATATACAGAAGCTGTGACAAGCGGTAAGCCATATACTCCACAGGTATCACAGGCTGGTTCAAAGGATTATGTATATGCTAACCAGTTAGGACTTCTTATTAAGGCTGCTGGTAATATAGGTGCTTCAAGTGCATTAGATGCAGTTGTTAGCAATCTTAGCAATAATGAAACTATTAATGCAGCATTAAAGCAGCTTACAGATGGAAGCCAGTCATTAACAGACGGACTTGGTGAACTTGTTAAGAATAACGATACACTTAACGCAGGTGCATCACAGCTTAATGCAGGACTTGCACAGCTTAGTGGTAACAATGATACACTTAATGGTGGTATAGCACAGATAAGCGCAGGACTTGCACAGCTTAACGACAATAATGATACACTTAACGGTGGTATTGAACAGATTGCAGGCGGTTTCAGCACACTTAATTCTAACAACGAAGCTTTAAGAAGTGGTTCTACACAGCTTGCTGATGGAACATCAACACTTAAGTCATCTTCTGTAACTTTAGCAGATGGTGTAACACAGCTTAATGATGGTGCTATAACACTTAAAGATGGTATGGCAGAATTCAATGAGACAGGTATTAAGGCTATTACAAGTCTTGTTGGAGATGATGCTGATACAGCAGTAGATACAATCAAGGAAGTAATCAAGCTTGGTCAGAATTACAACACATTCCTTGGTAAATCAGATGGTAAGGACAATTCAGTAACATTTATATATAAGACAGCTGAATTAACTAAATAAGCTTACTTTTCCAAAACTCTCATATATAAATTATGCCGGACAGGTCGGCGGAAAGATTAATAATCTTTCAAAAAATCCCCACAGAAGTTCATATCTGTGGGGATTTTACTATGCAGTCAGTGTGTTATAGGTTACGCTGTTAGACAGCATAGCTATATGTTAATATAATTACATAGACATTATAAATGCTATGATATGCTTTTAAAATAATCTTCAAGCCTTGTAAATGTCTTAATAAGTACAGCTGCTTCATCTTCGCTTAAATCGTCAGTAATATGTTTAATCATATCCTGATGAAATTTCATATGGTGAGTGTATGCCGCATTACCCTTTGGTGTGAGGGAAGCATATACGACACGGCGGTCTTCTTCACTTCTTGTCCTTATTACATATCCCTTTTTAACAAGTCCGTTAATGCCGACTGTAAGAGTTCCCATAGTCACGCCTAAGGCCTTGGATATTGTTCCCATAGTGCGTGGCTCTTTAATTCCGATAGCTTCAATTATGTGCATATCAGTAACTGTGATGTCAGAAAATTCATCTGTAATTAAAGCCTTTTCTTCAATGTTCATTATATCATTGAATAAAGTTACTAAAATAGAGTTCAATGATTCGTAAATGTCCATAGGTATTACTTTCCTCGCTTCAAAATATTTTTAATTATACAATGAAATGGTGTGTTAATGCAACAAAATACTGCGGTATTTGTGAGTTAATGCGTTAAATACAATTTGCAATTTTATAGGATAAGTAGTATCATTAAATGGAGTATTATTTTGACAATATAGAGCAATAAAAGTACAGATTATTGCCATAAAATATTACTTAATATCAGGTTTAAAGTTTAATGATAGATGGAGGCACGTATGAAGTTCATAGCAATTGGCGAATTGATGTTAAGATTGTCACCACCTAACTATGAGAAGATAGTTACAACCCACAATTTCATAGTTAACTATGGTGGAGCAGAAGCCAACGTAGCAGTTTCACTCGCTAACCTTGGTGTAGATTCAACATTTTTTACAGTATTACCTAACACAGACCTTGGTAAGTCTTGTATCAACTACCTTAAGGCTAATGATGTACACACTAAGCACATTATCAAGTCTGACGGAAGAATGGGACTTTATTACCTTGAAGAAGGTGTTTCAGTAAGACCTTCACAGGTAATATATGATAGAGGAAGCTCAGCATTTGCTGAATATGATTATAAGGATGTAGATTTTGAGAACATCTTAAAGGATTATGACTGGTTACATTTAAGTGGCATCACACCAGCTCTTTCATATAACTGCCGTCGTCTTATAGATAAGGCTATCAAGGCAGCTAAGAAGCTTGGACTTACGGTAAGCTTTGATCCTAATTTCAGAAGTACATTATGGTCTTTTGAAACAGCAAGGGATGTACTCAGCAGATATCTTCCATATGTAGATGTACTTATAGGTATTGAGCCTATCCATGTATACAATGCAGATGGTACAGATGTTAAGGACGGCCTTACTATGGATCCATCATTTGAGGATATGGACAGAGTATTCAAGGCTATTGATGAGCAGTACCATATGAAAGCAATTGCAAGAACAGTACGTTATGTTCATTCAGGAAGTAATAACTCTCTTAAGGCTTTCTACTATGCTGACGGAAAGACTTACGAAAGCAAGACACTCAATTTTGAGATTGTTGACCGTGTTGGTGGTGGAGATGCATTCTCTTCTGGTCTTATCTATGCTCTTATGCAGAATGACTGGAAGCACGAAGATATCGTCAATTTCGCAGTAGCTTCTTCAGTAATGAAGCACGCTATCCGCGGCGATACTAACATCACAAGCGTTGACCAGATTAAGCGACTTATGAATAATGCTTCATTTGATGTGCAGAGATAATAAGCGTAGGTCATACAGAAGGAAGGTCTAAGGAAAATCAGTACTTGAATAATGATTTTCCCTAGACCTTCTTCATATGAGATTAATAACAGATAGATTATGGTTAATATACCGGAGGATATATGAAAAAAATAAAAGAACTTATGCCGGAGGCATATGATTTTAATGGAAAGCTTTCATTAAAACAGGCGATACCACTTGGACTTCAGCACGTTATGGCGATGTTTGTAGGAAATCTTACACCGTTGCTTATTATTACAGGAGCCTGTGGTATTGGAGCAGGAAGTGAGTATGCATCTATTCAGGTTGCACTTTTACAGAATGCTATGATTATAGCTGGTATTGTAACACTTATACAGTTGTTTTCAATTGGACCTGTTGGAGGCAAGGTGCCTATTATTATGGGTACAAGCTCTGGATTTATCGGAGTATTCAGCAGTATAACAAAGGTTATGGGAGGCGGAGTATTAGCCTATGGTGCAATTATGGGAGCATCCATTATAGGTGGTCTTTTTGAAACTGTGCTTGGTGCATTTATTAAGCCTTTAAGAAGATTTTTCCCATCAGTTGTAACAGGAACTGTTGTGCTTTCTATTGGACTGTCACTTATTTCTGTTGGTATCAATTCATTCGGTGGTGGAAACGGGGCTAAAGACTTTGGCTCATTAGAGAATCTGTTTCTGGCGTTTGTTGTGCTTATTGTTATATTATTCGTTAAGCACTGGACAAAGGGATATCTTAGTTCATCATCTATACTGATTGGAATTATAGTTGGTTATATTGTAGCAGCTATTATGGGCTGTGTGCTTCCACATACAGCAGTTAATGCTGAGGGAGTTGAATATACTAAGTCATGGGTACTTAACTGGAATAAGGTTGCAGAAGCTAAGTGGATTGCGATTCCTAAGTTCATGCCAGTTAAGCCAGTGTTTGACTTAAGAGCAATACTTCCTGTGCTTGTTATGTTTGTTGTAACAGCAGTAGAAACTGTTGGAGATATATCAGGTGTTATGGTCGGTGGAGTAGGAAGAGAAGCGACAGATAAAGAACTTTCAGGCGGAGTTATGTGTGATGGTTTAGGTTCATCGCTTGCAGCACTTTTCGGTGTGCTTCCTAATACATCATTCAGCCAGAATGTTGGCCTTGTTGCAATGACTAAGGTTGTTAACAGAATTGCACTTGCATCTGGTGCTGTATTCCTTATATTATGTGGTCTTATTCCTAAGCTTGGAGCATTAATATCAATCATGCCACAGTCAGTACTTGGTGGTGCGGCAGTTATGATGTTCTCATCAATTATTGTAAGTGGTATCCAGCTTATCACTAAGGAGCCGCTTGATGCAAGAAGGCTTTCTATTGTATCGGTTGCACTTGGTGTAGGCTATGGTATGGGTGTAAGCCCTGCAATCCTTGCACATACACCACAGGCAGTACAGCTTATGTTTGGTGAGTCTGGTATTGTTCCAGCAGCATTTGTAGCAATATTACTTAACATAATTCTTCCTAAGGATAAAGCTGAGGAAACGGTTAAAGAAGTTGTTTCAGAAGAAGCAGCAACAATAAAGGAAAAGGCTGTAACTAAATAAGGTACAGCAATTAGCGAAGATACCGGGAAAGACGAATAAGGTCATCAGGAGTATCAATATCATATAATTCATATTCATCCTGTGCAGGAACTAAAACAACCTGTGCAGGATATTTTTTTGCAATAAAACCGCCACCCTTGCCTTGTGGAAGATTCATCAGTTCATCATAATATCTGGCTGGGAATATTACAGGAGAACCAGGAGTTCCATTAAAAGCAAGACGGCATATCTTACTATTATTATTGAAATAATTATTATTGGCATTGCTGGATTTATCTGTGCTGTTACAAGCAAAATAACTGCTGTTGTAGTAAATAAATAAAAGGCACAGCAGCTGAAGGCTTGTCTTAGTGATAAGCGGCTGGTCTGATGGAAGAAATAATATCCCTTGGGTGCAGCAGCTTTTGTGTCTGTTAGTTTCCTTTAGAATACGTGAAACACCAAGACGTACCATATCATTTCTGTAAGGCATATTGTGTTTAATGCAATGTATATGTTCCCGTTCACATATCTGTACAAGCTCATCATGACGGGTTACGGCAAGAGTTTTACCAAAGCTTACAAAGTGGCTTATATTTATCGCATTTTCAAAGAGAGTGTTGTTGTTGAAGGAGGCTAAAAGCTTGTTGGTACCGAATCTTTTTGACATACCGGATGCCATAATAATGCACGAAATAGAGCTGAATATATTATCAATATCGATTAAAAGTACATCAGCTCTGCTTTTAATACTGTCAAGAAATTCTGTGGATTGTTTTCTGATGACCGCTAATACGCGTGAGTTATCAAGAAGACTTTTAATGTTCTCCTGAAAAGGGATACAGGAGCTTTCCAGATAACCAAGCTCGTCAATAACAAATACACTATCAGCAGAGGTCATAAGATGCTTCATAATGGCAGGACAGGCGCAGTTAATAAAGCCATCCTCTACGGAGGTCATGTTGTTGCCTTTTTTAGGGGAAACAGGAGTGAGTGTACGCGGTATTCCAATCACATATTCTTTTCCATCATCTATAAGATTGGATTTAATAACAACTTCTGGTGTGTCTGTTCTGCGGCTTAGCAGATAATTGAAAAAATCAGACATATCCATAGTTTCTTCAATCTGGTTTAAAATGCTGTTTAACAGATATGATTTACCACTTCCCCGCTCTCCCGTAATAAACAAGTGCTTTTTATGGGACATTTTAAAAAAAGTAATTACAGCCAGAGCGTCTAAATAACAATTATCCATAGATTAAGTCACCTCATTTCAGTAAATGCTTTTATAACGTAGGCGTGTCTAGTGTAAATAGACATATATACCCAGTATAGGTATAGGCTATAATGCCACAACTACGCGGTGGGTTTTATGGTTAATGTCAGTACATTCAATGACATTAATATTATCATATATAAGAGACATCTTTTCATTAATAATATCAAGAGAGTCTGTATGTGTATTAATGGTGCTAAGGATTGTCCCAGACTTCATAAGAAGTATATTATCGCAGTATTCTAAAGCAAGCTCAGGGCTGTGAATACACATTAGGGCGCATCTGCCATCGGATACAATACTTCTTATGTGCTGCATAAGAAGATGACGGTTAGAAAAATCAAGTGCACTATCCGGTTCATCGAGAAGAAGCAGTGGGGAAGCCTCTATTATGGTGCGTGCCAGAATACATAACTGCTTCTGCCCTTCGCTTAAAGCTAAGAAGTCTGATTCGTATAAACCCTTAAGTCCAACCATATCAATAGCTTTATCCACACGCCTGAGCATATCTGTGGTGTAGCCTCCAAGTATGTGCATATGAGGATTGAAGCCAAGCAGACATACATCCCTGACGGTCATGCTTATAGTAAGATTGTTTCTTTGGGGAATGTAGCTTATGAGCTGTGCCTTTTTTTTAACAGAGAGGTTTTCAAGTAAGTGTTCATTAAGCTGACATTTTCCGTTGTGTTTTATAAGTCCCATGATGGCCTTAATAAGAGAGGTTTTACCACAGCCGTTATTGCCAATAACAGCATTAAGCTGTCCAGGCATAAGGTCAAAGCTTACGTTATCAACCGCACAGGTGCTGCCGTAATATACTGATATTCCGTCTGCGGAAAATGTATTATTGAATAAATCGGACATCATAACGCCTCCTTTTTATTAGCTCTGATAAGCAGAATGATAAGCAGTGGGGCACCAAGAAGTGAGGTAAATATACTGACTGGCAGCTCTGATGGGGATACACTTCTTGCCAGTATATCAGCAAGTGTCAGTAAAATAGCTCCTGTGAAGCCACTTGTTATGTATGTAAATATGTCATTACGCTTTGTAAGAAGTCTGGCAATATGAGGTGCGATAAGTCCGATAAAGCTTATAAGCCCCGTAACACATATTATTGATGATACTACTAATGTAGCAAGCATTAATATGATAAAACGCAGACTTGTCACGTTTACACCTAGAGATACAGCTTCCTCTTCGCTTGTAGAGAGAATGAGAACCTGTCTGTATAACATAGCCATTATAATAAAGCCGGTAAGTGTTGTGAAGAACGGAATAGCAAGGCTGTCCTTTGAAATACCATTAAGGCTTCCCATAATCCAGTATTCGATTGAAGCAAGCTGTTTTTCAGGATCTGCGGCAAGCTTTAGAAACATAAGTATAGTCTGTGCCACAGAATGAATAGCTATACCTGCAAGCACGATAGTATAACTGTTTCTGCCAGGGACAAGATAGGCTGTGAGCAGAGTTATTATGAGGGCTGTTACAGCTCCAATAAATGCAGATATGGAGATGAATGGAATAGAAGCAGAAACCGCAACTATTGCAAGAGCAGCACCGGCACTTGCACCAGAGGAAACGCCAACGATATCGGGAGAAGCCAGAGGGTTTTTAAATATAAGCTGATATATATAACCTGATATTGAAAGCCCAAAACCGCCTATAACACCCATAAGGGCGCGGGGAAGCCTGAGCCTTTTAAAGACCATAATAGACATAGTATCACCAGACAGTAAGCTCTTTAATGTGAGTGGATACTGTCCGGTAATGACAGACCATACAAGTACTACTATAAGAAGCAGTACCTGTATGACTGATAAAAGTATAATTTTGTTCCGGTAATTAGAAGTATTTTTGAACATAAATCATCCTTATTTAGCAGGTGTGAATCCATAAAAGCTTTCATAGAATTTAGTTACACATTCTTCATAGAAATCATTAGTAACCTTTTCTGGGTGAAGAACAGAGGCAATATATATGCTTCCTAAGAAGCTTGCTGGTACAGGTGAATCCCATGCTTCTATATCACCAGGAAGTTTTACAACCTTTTTATTCTTAACAGCATTGCAGTCTGCAAGATTAGCATCATTTATAACGTCATCTACTGAGTAAGTTGCATCGGCAGCTATTATAATGTAATCAGGGTTCCAGGCAAGAAGCTGTTCATATGAAATATTTGCCCAGTAAGTATCTGTAAGCTCAGAGGCTGCATTCTTTCCGCCTGCATTGCTAAGTAATGTGTTCTGATACATCTTGCTTCCGGCTGTTGAAAGAACAGAGCTGTTGCCCGCAAGATATACTAAAGGAGTGCTCTCACCTGCAAGCTTGGCTTTATTATCAGCTAAAAATGTATCGATAGAATTGTTAAGTGCATCAGAGCGTCCGATTGTGTTAGTTATTTTACCAACAAGTGTTATACATTCCTTAAGGAGCGTTGCATCCTCAGGATTAACAACAACAGCCTTGATACCAAGACCTTCAAGTGTATCTGCAGCTTTTTTTAACTTCATAGGAAGGAATACAACATCAGGTGCTGCTGCAACACAGGCTTCTGTGTTGAATTCCTTAGCTGTTCCCATATTAGGGAGACTTACAATGGATGGAGCTGCAAGCTTATAGATGTTTCGTGTATTAGCCTTAGCTTCGATTCCCACAAGCTTATCCTTTAATCCAAGTGCAAGGAGAAGACTTGTAGAGATATAGTAAGATGAAGCAATCTTTTCAGGTGCTTTTTCAAAAGTTACTGTTCGTCCTGCCTGGTCGGTAACAGTAAGAGGGTAGCTTGTGCTTACCTCGTTGAATTGTGACATGACATCAAAGGCTGATGTTGAAGCAGCCTGTGTAGTACTGTCGTTTGCAGCAGAACTGCCACATGCTACAGTTGATATAAGCATGAGCACTGCCAGAACTAAAGTGGTTAATCTTTTAAAATTCTTCATATTTATCCTCATTTCTACTTTATTTTTACACATTTTTTATGTTGGCCAGAATATATCTGACAGCAACAGTTAAAAGAAGTGCGCGAATGAATTTTATCAGATTGACAAGGCTTTTACAAGTCAGTATAGTTATATTATGATGATACCAGGGGCAAAAGGTCTAAACCCACATGAGCTTGCTCATAGGTGGGTGAAAGACCTTGGGACCCGCCCC
>ERZ779654.662-NODE-662-length-19897-cov-3.398851_pt1 | contig 19897 bp, 13 predicted proteins | sample MGYA00511075_ERZ779654 | MGnify/ENA primary metagenome ERZ779654 (study PRJEB29588, sample SAMEA2155636) | human gut metagenome | biome: human gut; feature: human-associated habitat; material: faeces | place: Denmark | collected 2008/2010 ...
GGTCGCGGAGGACATATTATCCTGCGCGGCGACAGCCAGTATTGGACGCTGATCCACCTCAAGTACCAGCGTCACCAGTTCGCGGAGGACGGCGAAGGCGGTTCCGGAGCCCGCTCCTCGGGTAAGAACGGTAAGGACATCGTCATTCCCGTACCGTTGGGAACGGTCGCCAGACGGGTGCTTGAGGACGGTACGACGGAATATGCCGGAGAGGTGACCGCCGACGGCGAAGAGCTCGTCCTGCTCAAGGGCGGCCGGGGCGGACTGGGAAACTGGCATTTCAAGACCTCGACCAACCAGGCTCCGCGTTACGCGCAGCCTGGCGAGGATCGTCAGGAGGGAACTTTCATTCTCGAACTGAAGGTGTTGGCTGACGTGGGATTGGTGGGGTTCCCGAACGCGGGCAAAAGCACGCTCCTTTCGGTCGTTTCCGCTGCAAAGCCCAAGATCGCCAACTACGCCTTTACGACGCTCGAACCCAACCTGGGTATCGTCGAGTGCCGCGATCACCATTCGTTCGTCATGGCCGATATACCGGGCATCATCGAAGGAGCTCACGAAGGCAAGGGATTGGGAACCCGTTTCCTGCGCCATATCGAACGCAATTCGGTGCTCCTCTTTATGATTCCTGCCGACAGCGACGACATCCGCAAGGATTACGCGGTCCTGTTGGGCGAATTGACCCAGTATAATCCGGAATTGCTCGACAAGGAGCGCCTGCTGGCCATCACCAAATGCGATATGCTCGACGAGGACCTGATCGAAGAGATGAAAAGCCATCTGCCCGAGGGGGTTCCTTCGGTCTTCATTTCCTCGATATCGGGTATGAACATTCCCCGGCTCAAGGATATGCTCTGGGAGGCGTTGCAAAAATAAGATAAAGTATAAAAGCCCGCTTGGGGGACATATAATTATACAAAAGCCTCGTATTCCGAAAAGAATACGAGGCTTTGTCTTTCGGTCCGAAACGACGGGGACCAGAGTGTCGGAAGCGCGGCTATCGCCGGATTTTCCGACTGTATCGTTTGCGGGGTCGGCTTTACAGGGCCAGCGGTTCGTATTTCAGTCCCCAGGCATCCGCTACTTGTTTGTAAACGACCTTTCCTTCGACGACGTTCAATCCTAACTCCAGTTCGTGATTCTCCTTGCAGGCGCGACGCCAACCCTTGTCCGCCAGTTGGATGGCGTACGGCAGCGTTGCGTTCGTAAGTCCGAGCGTCGAGGTGTAGGGCACCGCACCGGGGATGTTGGCGACACAGTAGTGCAGAATGCCATCGACGAAGTAGGTCGGCTCCTCATGGGTCGTCGGCCGCGAGGTTTCGAAGCAGCCGCCCTGATCGATGGCCACATCGACCAGAACCGATCCAGGCTCCATATCCTTAAGCATGTCGCGCGTCACGAGTTTCGGGGCTTTCGCACCGGGAATCAGCACCGAGCCGATCACCAGGTCGGCGGTCTTGAGCTCTTCGCGGATGTTGTATTCCGACGACATAAGCGTTTTTACGTTTTGGGGCATCACGTCCGTCAGGTAGGCCAGACGCTTGAGGGAGATGTCGCAGATCGTCACGTCGGCACCCAGGCCGGCCGCCATACGTGCCGCCGCCGTGCCTACGACACCGGCTCCGATCACGAATACCTTGGCGGGCTTCACGCCCGGCATGCCGCCCAGCAGCTTCCCTTTTCCGCCGTGCGGTTTTTCGAGGAAGTAACAACCCTCCTGCGTCGCCATACGCCCTGCGACTTCCGACATGGGAATCAGCAGAGGCAGCGAACGGTCGGATGCTTCGACGGTTTCGTAAGCGCAGCAGATCGCACCACTTTCGACCATTGCCCGGGTCAGCGGTTCGCTGCTGGCGAAGTGAAAATAGGTGAATACCAGTTGTCCTTGGCGGATGAGTTTGTATTCAGGCTCTATCGGCTCCTTGACCTTGATGATCATTTCGGCTTTGGCATAGACCTCTTCGATGGTAGGCAGCAGTTCGGCGCCTGCGGCGACGTAGTCTTTGTCCGGGAATCCGCTGTTTGCACCGGCAGTCGCCTGCACATACACTTTATGCCCACGTTTGGTAAGCTCTTTGGCTCCGGACGGGGTGAGCGAAACCCGGTTTTCGTTGTTTTTAATCTCTTTTGGAATACCGATAATCATAAGTCGAGTCGTTTTTAAATTTTTCGGACTCAATTTATGGAAAATCCGTTGAATTGCCAAATTATTCCCGAAAAAATCGAACCGATATTAAAATTTGTAAGATATGGAGGCGTAAAAGGTCCGGGGATACGCATACAGATAACGGGTGTCCAGCGGTCGGTAAACATACGTGTCTGCGGTCCGGATACGGCGTACGCGGGGAGATTCGTAGCCGCTGAAGAGTTGGTCCCTGTCGTTGAGAAGGTTGCGTACCGAGAGCATCAGAGTCAGACGCGAGGCGTTGAAATAAAACGATTTGAAAAGCGTGACATTCAACGTAAACGCATCCCCGAGCCGTTCCTGGCGGGTAAACAGTTCGAAGGCTTCCGGCGATTCGGCCAGTTGCCGGGCGATGCGCGACGTGCGTCGTACCAGCGACGGTTCGACGAACCGATTCCCGGTCCATGCGGCCTCCGCCTGTACGCCCCAGCCTTTCGGACCGTAATAGTTGAGTCCCGCGAAACCCGTCAGTTGGGGCGTGTTGCCGACCGAACAGTCGCCCATGTAGCTCGCGGCGTTGCGGTCCAGCACCTCGTTGTTCGCGTCGGCATAGACCGTGACGACGGGATTGTCCGCATAGCGGTAACGTCCGGCGCTGGCTGCCAGCGTGAGGTTCCAGCGGTATGCCAGCCGGATCAGGGCGGTGGCTTCCGCGCCGTAGCGCCATGTCGCTGTATGTTGCGTAGAAATCGTCGTAGTAGTGCCGCACCTGCATGCCGTCCGCAGTGCGGACGACGAAGAGCGTCGCCCGAAAGCGCACATTGCGCCCGGACCAGGTGTAGTTCAGTTCAGCTCCGTACCGTTTCTCCTCGGTCGGATCCTCCACCGGTCGGTTGTTGTATTCGAGGTTCAGGAAAAGGTCGTCTCCGTCGGGTGTCCGCGATGAGGCGTAAACCGTCATTTCCAGATGATGCCGTACCGAGAAGGAGTAGCCTGCCGAGGCGCGGAACAGGTAGGGCGCGAAATGCAGCGCCCGCGATTTTCCGAAGGATTTATTGCCGGCGAAAAGCTCTTTTTCGTAGTGTCCCCGGCGGAATACGGAGCTGGTTCCGACCTCGGCTGCGATAAAAGCCCGCAGGCGGTCGGCACGGTATTCGAGTGAACCTCCGGCGCCGATTTCATTACGCCGCAAGTCGTAGTCGTAGCCGAAGCGATCGCCCTCGCGGATGATCCGGTCGGGATGACGCAGGTCGTTCTGGAGCTTGTTGCCATAGACGCCGTCGTCGATCAGGTAATAGTCGCGATCGACGAAATAATTGCGTCCCATCAAATCCCTCATCTGTTTATAGAACCGGGAGTCCATCCGGGCCGCTCGGATGCCGTAGCGTACCGTCAGTCGTTCGTTGATTCGGGTAACGCCTTCCGCGAGGAGTTGGATATTGGCGATGCGCTCTACACGGTCCTCCATGAGATAGGTCGCGCTGCCGTCCTTGCTGTTTCTGTTTTGCCGGTAAAATTCGTCCCAGTCGATTTGGGTGTAGCGGACATCGTTCGCCCGCCAGATATTTTCCATTTCGAGCCGGGTTACGGGGTCCGTCTGGTAGCCGGGCATCCAGCGGTAGTAGTCCGGCATCGGGCTCGGAGCGTCGTACCATGCCAGCGAACTGTAACGCCTGATGCCCGTTTCCGCCGTGAAGGTCGCTGCGAGCGAAGTCGCATCCGTCAGGCGGACCCGGTATGCGGCTGCGGCCAGAGGAACCGCTTCGCGTCGGATGCGCCCGCTGCGCACTTTTCCGTCCTGATAGCCCCACGAAGGGTTGTAGAGGGGATTTCCCGTCAGGTCGAAGGCTTCCCGTGTCGATGAGGTGCGCAGACTTCGCATCGAAACCGGTACGACGGTCAGCAACGAGAAGAGGTGCCTGTCCCCGAATCTTTTGGATAGAAGTATCGCTGCATTCAGCGAATTGCTGAATACGCCGTCGGCATAAAGGTCCCGTCCCGTACGGCCCTGTACGGTCGCTGCAAGGTCCCAGTTCCGGCCGAGGTTTTCGGCGACGGTCAGGCGGAGCCCCATCAGGTAGTTGCGGCCGGAGAATTGGAGTGCCGCATTGCGCTCCGGGAGCAGCGGCTCTTCGGAGGTTCGGTATTCGGCGTCCAGAGTCGTCGGTAAATGCCATCCGTTCATCGGCTCTTCGTACTTTTTGGGGTACAAGGCATTCATCGACGGAATGTAGCGCGACGGCAGCCGGATGCCGTTCAGCGACATCCGGTCGGGCCGGTACGGTTCTCCGCGGCGGTTGTAGGCCACGAATGAGAATTTGAAGTCCGTGGCGTCCCGGAACAGGTCGCCCGTACTTTGAATCGCTCGGTAAAAGAGCGACGAATCGGTGTCGATCATCGGGCTGTAAGGCTCTTCGTAACCGTTCTGAAAGGGATAATACTCTTCGTCCCGCAGATTGTCTTCCGGGGTTTGGGCCCGGAGCGGGAAACAACCGATCAGGCCGATGACAACGAAGAGTAAATATCTCATTTGGGTCATGGTATGATACAAATATACCCAAATAATAAAAAAATCGGACGCTTGGGTCCGATTTATCTTCAATTCCGTCCGAGATATGGCTCCCGTTTTGATTCCGATCCCCCCTGTATCCCTGACGAAATGGCGGATTCCGGCGAGCGCCCCTGCGATATGGCACGCCGCGACCTGACGTTCCATAAAGAGGATGATACGAAGGCTCTACCTTCATTTCGCATCATAGCGATCGAGCGAAGGCCGCTTTATCCGGGGTGATTATACATTCGGAGTGCATCGCTGCATTCCCGGCAAGACGTTTCTGTATTTTGGTTTATGCTTAATTCTGCAGACTTCATTCCATGGGGTGCAATGCAGCAGAAATGCCGTCGTAGGCCCTGGAGCGGCCTGAAACGGAGTTTGATAAAAGAGCGCCGACTTGTTGGAAAATAACGACGCCGTCTTTCAATGATTGCGCAGATGGGATCCTCCTTCTTGGCCGTTCGCTTGAAACGAAATATGGAAATTTTTTCGAAGTCCGCTTTTGGACCGATTTATATAATAGACTGCCGGGTTACGGCTTATGCAGTGTCAGGGCCTCAAACGAGTGATCGGCATAGACCAAAATAACGCGCACGACGGGATTCCGGTCATTGCCGGCGAGGGTTTGAAGAACCGTATCGGTTTGCTTCGACAGCTCGTTGTCGTTCTCGGCCGTTTGTGTCGATGGAGCGACCGAACCGGCGGTGTTCGATCTCTGTTCCGGCTCCGTCCCGAACAGTCCGGTGTCAGTCCGACCATTTCCAGCGTCTGTTCCGTTCGTTGAAGAGGAACTTTTCGGATTGCCGGTTCGATACATCTGTTCGGAGTCGAGCAGCAACCAGTCCGGATTGACGCGCGGAAACCTCCGGAGAATCTTCTGCAGCAAATCGAATCCCGGTTTGTTCCGTCCGGCGAGAATGTGGGAGATTCCCGAAGGCTGGATTCCGAGGATCTCGGCCATCCGGCTGGAGGTTAAACCTTCGCTTTTCATCAATTGTTGCAATTTCTCCTTCATTTCCGGTATTTTTTACAAAAATAAATATTTTTCTTTTGTAAAACAACTATTTTGTACGATTGTAAAATGTTAATTGTTGTCGATAATGTTTACAAATGTAATTATTCGAATATGGTTAAATATCTTCGAATCTTGTGTGTGAATTATTTGTATATATAATTTTATGTAATTTATTGATTATAAGTATATAATGCTTTTATATTTTTATGAAATTCGATGTGGACTGCAAAACGGCTCTAAATACGGTTGGATTCTTCTTGTTTTTATTTAGTTAGTTGTCATAAATATATGGTTTATAGTATATTTATATTGATAATTCAATATTTTGATTCTAATAATGCAGGGGATTTTTGACTGTTGCGAGGGTTTGCTTAGTATTTTACATTTGTTGAATATCAACAGCATGTTTACAGAGTGTGTGTTTACAAATGGATAAAATTAGGCAAGTTTAAGAAGAAAGATGTGATTACATTTGTAACATACTACCCTATTTTGCTGGATTTTGCAATAATTTCGGGATATTGAAATTCGCTCTCCGTCGTTTTTTTAACATTATTTTCCTTTTGATTATATTATGTTAAAAAATAAGGCCGGATAGTGTAATCAATACACTACCCGGCTGGTAATTAATGGTTTGTATGTTCTGCCGTATGTCCTATTCCCGAATCATTCTGGCTGTTTCTTCGAACTCTTCCGGAGTGAATTTGGGCTTGACTTTGCGGAAATCAACGTCGTATTCGTTTTCCATCGGGATCAGGTGAATGTGCGCATGGGGAACTTCGAGGCCGAAAACCACTACTGCCACTCTTTTGCAAGCGATTTTCGCCTGGATTTTTTTCGCCACCCTTTTGGCGAAGACGATCATCCCTTGCAGGGTTTCGTCGTCCAGGTCGAAAATATAATCGATCTCTTTCTTGGGGACGACCAGCGTATGACCTTTCTCGAGGGGATTGATGTCGAGGAATGCCAGAAAATTTTCATCCTCCGCCACCTTGTAGCTCGGGATTTCGCCGTTGATGATGCGAGTGAATATGGATGCCATATGAAAATATGTTTATTGATTGCGTCGTTGCTTGTTGTGGCTTATCGCCTCTTTGAGGTCCCGTAATAAGCGAAGGGAGTTTTAATTTAATTCGGAGAGAAGAATCCTTCTCATCCTTCTATTTTGCATCGTGTCGGCTTCCGAAAAATACGGGAATCGATGCCGATGAGCGTATGTGCCTGTCTTTGGCTACTCCTCCTTGAATTTTGGAGCCATTATCTCCGAATAAAGGACCGCTTTTCGCACGTCGAATTCTTCGGCGATACCGGGGCTATGAGGTTGCTGTTCGGCGTCCGCTCGGGATATGCCGATCTGGTTGCGTAACGGAGATTCCGCTTTTTCAGTTTTTGGGGACTTGCCGGCCGTTTTTCGGAATCCGGACACCGGGGCGGATGTGTCCGCCTCCGCCTGACGGACGGGCTGTGCCGCCGATGCGGAGCGCAACTCTTTTCTTTGCATCTCCTTGAACTTCTTGACCAGCGGGACGATCGTGACTATGACGATCAACAGTGCGCTCCACAGTATTTGGATGATATCTTTGTCCATAGTGCCGATGGTTTAATCCTGATTACGTTTTACGGTGTCTATGCCCTTTATCTTGCGGATTTTGTCCATGATTGCATGCAGGCCCTCCGCATCCTTGACATAAAGGCTGATCGTGCCCTCGAAAATGTTGTCGTGCGTCTGGATATTGATCTGCCGGATATTGATGCTGAAGTCCTCGCTGACCGTTTTTGCCAGGTCGAGCAGTATGCCGGTGCGGTCGATGCCGCGCAGTTCGATGGTCGATAGGTACGACATGGCCTTGTGTTGCGACCATTTGATTTCGTCCTTGAGGATATTGCGTCCGAATTGAGCGGCCAGCCGGTCGAGCTCCTTGCAGTTGGATTTATGCACGATGATACGGTGCGACGCAGGGTCTTTATACCCTACCACGCTGTCTCCCGGAATCGGTTTGCAACATTCGGCCATGACGAATTGCGGTTCGCCTGCCGTTGCCGATTCTTCGGCTTTCGCGCTGTTCGGTTCCGGATTTTCGGCATCGTCGCCCTCCTCGTCCTCCTTTTTGTTGATAAAAAGCGTCCAGAACTTGAGTATCTTGCTGGTGGCATTGACTTTCAGGACCTTGTCCAAGTCTTTTAGATCGACGATCCCCGCCCCGATTTTGCTGTAAAGCTCCTCTTTGTTGTTGGATTCGTAAATCGGGACGATTTTGCGCAGCACACGACCGCTGAGCGGGGTATTGAGTTGCTGCATTCGCTCCTCGAGCATCTTCATGCCCCGTTCGATGTTGTTTTGCCGCTCGCGTTTGAGAAAACTCTTGATCGCCTGCTTAGCTTTGGTCGTGGTGACGATGTCGAGCCATTCGGCTTTGGGGCGTGCGTTGTCGGCGGTGATGATTTCGATCTGGTCGCCGCTGTTGATCTGTGTGGTGATCGGCTCGATCTTGTGGTTGATCTTGGCGCCGATGGCACTGTTTCCGATCTTCGAGTGTATGTCGTACGCGAAGTCCAGTGCGGTGGCTCCGTACGGCATTTTCCGAGCCTCTCCTTTGGGTGTAAATACCGCTATTTCAGATGTGTATAGCGATAATTTGAAGTTATCCAGGAAGTCAACGGCGTTTTCCGTCGGACCATTCAGTGCATCGCGTATCTTTTTGAGCCAGCGGTCGAGTTCGTCCTCGTTGTTCGACAGCGAGGCGTTTTTGTATTTCCAATGAGCGGCGAATCCCCTTTCGGCGATCTCCTCCATGCGTTGCGTGCGGATCTGCACCTCTACCCATACTCCGTCGGGACCCATAACAGTCGAGTGCAACGCTTCGTAGCCGTTGGCCTTGGGCATCGAAATCCAGTCGCGCAGGCGATCCGGTTTCGGCGTATAGATGTCGGTGATAGTCGAGAATATCTGCCAGCACTGTGTCTTTTCCGAGGGGAACGGCAGCGGCTGGAAGACGATCCGGATGGCGAACAGGTCGTAAACCTCCTCGAAGGGAATCTGTTTGCGCTGCATCTTGCTCCAGATCGAGTAAAGGCTTTTGACACGTCCCGAAATTTCGAAGTTGATATGGTCCCGCTTGAGCGCTTCGATGATCGGGGCGTTGAATTTGCTGATGAAGGCTTCGCGCTGTTCTTCGGTCGCTTTGAGTTTTTCCGACAGCTCGGCATATTGTACCGGGAAGCGATATTTCATGCAGAGGTCTTCGAGTTCGCTCTTAATAGTGTACAGGCCGAGCCGATACGCCAGCGGTGCGAACAGGTAAAGCGTTTCACCCGTGATTTTGATCTGCTTGTTGGTAGGCATCGACCCCAGCGTACGCATGTTGTGCAGGCGGTCGGCGATTTTGATCAGGATCACCCGCACGTCGTCCGAAAGCGTGAGCAGGACTTTGCGGAAATACTCCGCCTGCTCCGAAGTATCGGCATTGAATACGCCCGACATCTTCGTAAGCCCATCGACCATCTTGGCGATCTTGGGCCCGAAGATGCGCTCCATATCTTCGACCGTGTACTCCGTATCCTCCACAACGTCGTGCAGCAGGGCGGCGACGACCGATTTGACGCCGAGCCCGATCTCGTCCACGACGATCTTGGCTACGGCGATGGGATGCAGCAGGTACGGCTCGCCCGAGCGACGACGCACTCCGCCATGCGCCTCTTTCGCCAGGAAAAAAGCGCGTTTGATGAACTCCCAGTCTTCGTCGTTTTTACAGATTTTGGTGCACGACTGAAGCAGTTCCTCCCACTTCTCCTTGATTAATCGTTCGTCTTCCGGCGTAAAATCCATACCATCCAATGCTGTTTTAGGGTCCAACTACGAATTTCGACGGATTTCGTACCGACGATCTCGTTTTCTATCGTAAAATATCGTTTTTCGCTTCGTTTCCGGGGTGCCGTTTTATAACTGTCCCGGCTATACCGTGCGTCGCTGCCTGTATTTGTCCGAAGAGAGAAGACTCCGACCGGTCTTTTGGGCGTTTCCTGCCTTTGTTACAGGCCCCGGTCGGCTCTTCATTCGCTTTTTATGCTTTGCGGGCGGCAATCATCGCTTCGCGGACTTTGGCTTCGACTTCGTTGCGGAGCGCTTCATCGTTCTTGAGAAGCTCTTTCACGCTGTCGCGGCCCTGGCCGATTTTGCGGTCGCCGTAAGAGAACCACGAACCCGATTTCTTGATGATTCCGTAGTCCACACCCAGGTCGATGATTTCGCCGATCTTCGAGATGCCCTCGCCGAACATGATGTCGAATTCGGCCTTCTTGAACGGGGGCGCCACCTTGTTTTTGACCACTTTGACGCGGGTGCGGGTGCCGAGCTGTTCCTCGCCGTCCTTGATGACCGACACCCGGCGGATGTCGATGCGGACGCTGGCATAGAATTTCAGTGCATTACCGCCCGTCGTGGTTTCGGGGTTGCCGTACACTACGCCGATCTTGTCGCGCAACTGGTTGATGAAGATGCAGACCGTTTTGGTTTTGGAGATGCTCGAGGTGAGCTTGCGCAGTGCCTGCGACATCAGGCGGGCCTGCAATCCCATCTTGGCATCGCCCATCTCCCCTTCGATTTCCGCCTTGGGCGTCAGAGCCGCCACGGAGTCGATGACGATGATGTCGATGGCGCTCGAGCGGATCAGCGAGTCGGCGATTTCGAGCGCCTGTTCGCCGTTGTCCGGCTGCGAAATCAGCAGGTTATCGACATCCACGCCGAGTTGCTGGGCGTAGGAGCTGTCGAAAGCGTGTTCCGCGTCGATGAAAGCGGCGATACCGCCGGCCTTCGTGGATCGCCAGGGTCGTCTTGCCCGAGGATTCGGGACCGTAAATCTCGATGACGCGTCCTTTGGGGTAACCGCCTACGCCGAGCGCCATGTCCAGGGTGATCGAACCCGTGGGGATTACCTGTACGTCGGCGACCTCTGCGCTCGACATGCGCATGATCGAGCCTTTGCCGAAATCCTTCTCGATCTTCTCCATCACCGCGTTAAGTACCTTTAACTTGTCGGGATTTGCTTGTGTTTTCTCTGCCATATAGTCGAATTGTTTTTATTTTTTCGTATTTCGTATCCGGTGTCCGGTGCGTAAACCCGGGATTTTCCCGCCTGCCGAACTTTGCTGTTCTGTCGTCGCTGCCCGGCGACCGACGGATCTTCCGACACTGTTCCTGAAAGTCGGAATCGCCGTTTCGCTCCGGGTGTTTTACACAACGGGATTTATTTTTCAAAGTTACGAAATAAAATGCAATTATCGCCATTTCCGGCCGGATTTATGGCTGTTTGCGGATGTAATTCTGTGGTGTGAAGGGGAAATTTGCGGCTGCGTGTCGGGGTGGGTCGTATTTTGGGGAAACAGGGTCGTTCGTTGCCGACGGCCTGAAGAATCCGGGATTTTCGGAGGCGGAGGATATGGTCGGCGAATCGACTGCCTCCGGTGTGGTTCAATGTCCGGGTGCAACCGGATTGGAGAAGTGTATGCGTGCCGGTGTCGGGGATGGTTTTGTCCGGAGTGACAACAAGCGGAAGGCGACGGAGTTTGCGGGCTTGTATGGCATCGGAAATATCGAGTCGTCGGTAAGTTTTTCGCAAATTTGTGATTCGGGAGGAGATGAAAAAAGTCCCGGCGGGTTATGCCAGGACCAGTTTTTCGAGCTCTTCCATCTGTCGCTGAAAAGCCTTGTCCGTTTCGATCTGGTTCGATACCGCCTTGCAGGAGTGCAACACCGTGGCGTGGTTGCGTCCTCCGATAGCCGAACCGATGGCGATCAGCGGGGATTTGGTGTGCTGCTTGGCCAGGTACATGGCGATCTGACGCGCCTGAGCCACTTCGCGGGTTCGTTCGGGCGAATTGAGGCGCTGGATGTCGATATGCAGGAAGTCGCAGACGACTTCGATGATGTGCTCGATTGTGATCTCTTTTTGGCATACCCGGACATAGACCTTCAGAATCTCCTTGACGAGCGACAGGGAAACTTTCTTGCCCATATAGACGGTATTGGCTACCAGGGCCGACAGAGCGCCCTCGATTTCCCGGACGTTGGCGGAGATATTGTCCGCCAGGTAGCGGACGATTTCGTCCGTAAGCTGGAGGCCGAGTTTCTGAGCCTTGATTCTGATGATCTTGACTTTGGTGTCGTAGTCGGGCGTGTTGAGCTGGGTCGAAAGTCCCCACTTGAAGCGGGTCAGCAGTCGCTGTTCGATGTCCTTCAGCTCCACGGGCGGTTTATCCGAGGTAAGGATCAACTGTTTGCCTGCCAGTTGCAAGTGGTTGAATATGTTGAAGAAGGCGTTCTGGGTGCCGGTTTTTCCCGTGAGCTCCTGGATGTCGTCGATAATCAATACGTCGATCATCTGGTAGAAATGGATGAAATCCGGAATTTCGCCGTTCTTGTAGGCGGTCTGGAATTGCGCCTGGAACTTGTTCATCGAGACGTAAAGCACCTGCAGTTCGGGGTGGCGCTGCCGCACTTCGTGGCCGATCGACTGCACGATGTGGGTCTTGCCCAGTCCGGAGTTACCGTATATATACAGCGGGTTGAAAGGCGTATGGCCCGGATCGACCGCGACGGCCATACCCGCCGAACGGGCCAGGCGGTTGCACTCCCCTTCGATGAAGGTTGCGAACGTGTAGTTCGGGTTGAGCTGCGGGTCGATGACGATCTTCTTGAGACCCGGAATGACGAACGGATTTTTTATATTTGCCGTGTTGGTCTGGGTGCTGAACTGCGAAATCGCCGTCGTATCGGCTTCTTTCGACACTGGCACGCTCTGTGCGTCGTTTTTGGGAACGGCGTAGTGCAGGCGGATCTCCTGTCCGTAGAGCTGGGAGATGATCGGCCGCAGGAACGGAATGTAGTGCTTCTCGATCTGATAGACGTAGCTCATGTTGGGCACGCACAGACGAAGCGTCTTGCCGTCGAATTCGAGCGGCACGATGGGTTTGAACCACTTCACGAACTCCTCTTCGGTCGTTCGGGACTTGATCTGGTCCAAACAAGTTTGCCATTTTTCGCAATATGTCTGTGCGGGAGCTAACATCGATGGAGGGTGTATCCGTTTTTTTTGGTAGCACAAAGTTGTAAATAAATTTGTGAAAATGGAGCGGCAAAATGCTTGCAAAAGTCGATACTTTTACTATAGAAAAAAGGATGTGGCAGGCTCCTCTTTTTTAACTTGCTGATAGTGAATATTGGAAATAAAATATGTATATTTGCGTATAAAATTTTTGGAGGATAACAGCTTTAAGCTATAAATAAAACCAATGTAGTTATGGAAAACGGATTAGAACAACAAGTGCTGGCGAAAGCCCAAAAATGGCTCGACGGCAATTATGATGCAGAGACTAAAAAACAGGTTAAATACCTGATGGATAATGATATGAAAGAACTTGTAGAGAGTTTTTACAAGGACCTCGAGTTCGGTACGGGCGGTCTTCGCGGGGTCATGGGAGTGGGCACCAATCGTATGAATATCTATACGGTAGGTGCTGCGACGCAGGGTCTTTCGAACTACCTGAAGCGCAATTTCGCGGGCGAGGAAATCCGGGTCGTCGTAGGGCACGACAGCCGCAACAATTCGCGGATGTTCGCCGAGCGTGTGGCCGACATCTTCGCCTCGAACGGATTCACCGTATTTCTGTTCGACGCGCTGCGTCCGACACCCGAGTTGAGCTTCGCGATCCGGGAGCTGAAATGTCAGTCGGGCGTGGTCGTCACGGCTTCGCACAACCCCAAAGAATACAACGGCTACAAAGCCTACTGGTCCGATGGATCGCAGGTTACGGCACCGCACGACAAGAACATCATCGACGAGGTGGAGAAAATCACCGAGGTCGATCAGGTGCTTACCGGCCGGAACCCGCAGAACATTCATGCTCTGGGCAAGGATTTCGACGAGTTATACCTTAATAAAATATACGAGTTGTCGCTTTCGTCCGAGAGCGTGAAACGTTTCCACGACATGAAGATCGTCTATTCGCCCATGCACGGTGCCGGCGTGCGGCTGGTTCCCGAGTCGCTCAAGCGCTTCGGCTTTACCAACGTGCAAATGGTTCCCGAGCAGGCGGTGATCGACGGTAATTTCCCGACGGTGGAATCTCCCAATCCGGAGGAGCGCAAGACGATGTCGATGGCTATCGACCTGGCGAAGAAGGTGAAGGCGGATCTGGTGTTGGCTACCGATCCCGATTCGGACCGTATCGGCGTGGCGCTGCCTGATGAAAACGGCGAATACGTGCTGTTGAACGGCAACCAGACATTGGTGCTGCTGATGACTTATCAACTGACCCGCTGGGCCGAGTTGGGCCGCCTGAACGGACACCAGTACGTGATCAAAACGATCGTTACGACCGAAATGGTGGATGCCGTAGCCGACTATTTCAAGGTGAAATGCTACGAGTGTCTCACCGGCTTCAAATACATCGCCAAGATCATTCGGGGGCACGAAGGTACCGATATGCAGTACATCGGCGGCGGCGAGGAGAGCTTCGGCTACCTGGCCGGGGACTACGTCCGCGACAAGGACGGCGTGTCGGCCTGCTCGCTGGCGGCCGAGGCCGCAGCCTGGGTGCGCGATACGATGGGTATCTCGCTGTACGAGTGGCTCAAGCAGCTTTATGTCAAGTACGGATTTTACCAGGAAGGCCTCGTTTCGGTAGTCCGTACCGGTAAGGAGGGTGCCGAATTGATCCAGCGGATGATGGTCGATTACCGTGCCAATCCTCCGAAAGAGATTCTCGGCTCGCTCGTGGTGAAGATCAACGATATTCAGACTTTGGAGTCGTTCGATGTCCGCACCGGAAAGAAGACGCATCTGGAGCAGGATAAGAGCAACGTACTTCAGTGGTATACCGAGGACGGCACCCGTGTCTGTGTCCGTCCGTCGGGTACGGAGCCCAAGATCAAGTTCTACTTCGGGGTGAAGGCTACCCTGCCGTCCGTCGCCGATTACGAAAAGGTACGGGCCGAACTGAACGACAAGATCGAACGGATCAAGAAGGAGCTGAAATTGGTGTAAAATATTCATATAATTTTATGGAATGCGGATATTTCCCGATTATAGGTTGGGGATTTTCACTCCGGAATCAAAAAAGAGAGCCTTAAAAAGGCTCTCTTTTCGTTAAATTCAATAATTGTAATTACCCTACTACTTTTCGGATGCGTTCCAGCCCTTCGGCGAGCGTCTTGCGGGGGCAGGCGATGTTGATGCGCAGGAACCCTTCTCCGGCGTACATTTCGCCTTCGTTGATCCATACGTGCCCCTCCTCCAGTAACTGCCGGGCTATTTCCGTCGTGGGGCGTTTCAACGTCCGACAATCCACCCACACCAGGTAGGTGGCCTCGAGCGGAGTGACCGGCAGAGCCGGCAGGTGCCGGGTGAAGAAGTCGCGCAGGTATTCGTAGTTCTCCCACAGGTATTTTTTCAGTTCGTCCAGCCATTCGCCGCCTTCGTTGTAAGCTGCGATCAGGGCTTCGACTGCAAAGGCATTCAGTGCGTGGAGTTCGTTATCGACGAGTTGCCGGTCGATTTTCCGGCGTATCTCGGGATCGGCGGCGATGATGTTGGCTGCTTGCAGACCGGCGATGTTGAAGGTCTTGCTCGGGGCGGTGCAGGTGACCGAATGCCGCAGAAACTCTTCGTTCAGCGAGGCGAACGGAATGTGGCGATGGCCGTCGAGCGTCAGGTCGCAGTGGATTTCGTCCGATATGACCGTTACCCCGTGCCGCAGGCAGATCTCCCCGAGGCGGGTAAGCTCTTCGGCGGTCCAGGCCCGGCCCGCCGGGTTGTGGGGATTGCACAGGAAGATCAGCTTGGCCTGCGGGTCCGCCGCCTTGCGTTCCAGATCTTCGAAGTCCATGCGATAGGCGCCGTTCTCGTTGATGAGCGGATTGGCGAGCGGCTGACCGGCCGGTACGCTCCAGCACGGCGAAGAAACAGTTGTAAACGGGCGTCTGAAGGATTACCTTGTCGCCCGGTTCGGTCAGGGCCTTCAGGATGACCGAAAGGGCGGGAATGACGCCCGTAGTCGGGAGGATCCACTCGTTTTCGATGCGGAATCCGTGCCGTTTGCCGAACCACCCTTTCACGGCTTCGAAATAGGCGTCGGGGACCTTCGTATAGCCGAAAACGCCGTGGCGGAGCCGTCGTTCCAGGGCGTCGAGTACGGGCGGGGCCGCGCGGAAATCCATGTCGGCTACCCACATAGGCAGCACCCGTTCGTCTGTGGCCAGATCCCATTTGACGGAGTTGGTACCCCGTCGCGGAATAATCTCATCGAAATCGTATTTCATAACTCTAAAGTATTTGATTACAGGTAACAGTTCCGTATTTTATCGCGGTATCGCCCCTTGTTCGGGGGATTACGGGCTTTTCGTATCCGATCCCGCTTTTATCGGGCGGTTTGCCGGAAGATGGTTTGTCGGAAGGGCCGTATTTTGTCGATAATGACTTCCGTCGTACATAACCTGCCGGAACGATTCGGGAACGTAATCGCCCGGAATACCTATCAGGCAATTATTATGTTTTTCAATGTTCCAGCCATCGTCCGACGGTCGCTTATTCACAGCCTGTGTCCGCGTTTGTGATTCTCATCCTCTCCCGAACCCCCTTCTCGGATAAGTTATTATCCCCGCTTTTCGGGGTTTCGGTTCATAGCTTGGGATTGTTGCGGTGCCGCTCCTTGTCGCGGGCCGTTTTCTTGGCGAAGTTGGCTTCGAGGGCTTCGGTGAGGTTTACTCCCGTCTGGTTCGCCAGGCAGACCAATACCCACAGTACGTCGGCCATTTCGTCCGCCAGGTTCTCCTTTTCTCCCGCTTTGAAGGATTGATCGCCGTATTTGCGGGCCATGACGCGGGCCAGCTCCCCCACCTCTTCGGTCAGGATGGCCATGTTGGTCAGTTCGCTGAAATAGCGGACACCGTATTCGCGGATCCATGTGTCCACCCGTTTTTGTAATTCACTCAATTCCATATCGGTCGATTTTTCAAATTCGTCGTTACAGAGTCGTTTTTTTCGTTGTCTGCCGACTGTTTGCTTGTTACCGGAGTGCTTTTCTTTTCCTCTCCAGCCCGCCCCGCCTTTATCGGCAGACGGCTGTCCTATTTTACCCGGATCAGATTCAATCCGTCCCGGATCGGGACGATCACGTTTTCCACCCGCTCGTCCTCCCGTATCATGCGGTTGAATTCCAGCAGCGCCTGCGTATGGCGGTCGTTGTGTGCTACCGGTTCCACGATCTTGCCCGACCAGAGGATGTTGTCTGCGATCAATATCGATCCGCTGTGCACCAACACTTTGCTTCCTCCGTCACCCATTAGCATCCGGTAGTAGTCTGGGTATTCGCGCTTGTCGCCGTCGATGAATACGAGGTCGAACGTATATCCGAGTGTCGGGACGATATCGAGTGCCGAACCGATATGCTGACGGATTTTTTGTCCGTGCGGGCTGCGGCGGAAAAACGAGGCGGCGAACTCCTCCAGCTCGTCGTCCACCTCCACCGTGTCGAGCACGCCATCCTCTTCCAGCCCGGCGGCCATGCAGAGGGCCGAATAACCCGTAAAGGTCCCTATTTCCAGGATGTTGCGGGGCCGTAGCATCCGCACGAGCAGCTCCAGCAGCTTGCCTTGGATATGCCCCGAGAGCATGCGCGGCTGTACGACCCGCAGATGCGTCTGGCGGTCGAGTTCGTGCAGAAGCTCTTCTTCCGGTGACGAAAGGTCGTGAACATATCGTTCGAGTGCATCCATATTAGTGTGTGTCCGATCGTTGAAAACCGTTATTTATAGATGAGGCGCGACGGTGAGGAAAAGACCGACGAAGCTACGGCGGTCAGGTCTTCGGCCGTGAGAGCCTGTATTTTGCGATAGACCTCCTCCATCGTATCGACCTCGCGGTGCGCCAGGAAACTTTTGCCCGCACCGAGCATGTAACCTTCGTTGCTCTCCATCGAGATCGCCAGCTGGGCGATGAACTGTTTCTTGGCCATCGAGAGCCGCCGGGCCGAGAGCGGCGTGTTGCGGAGCCGTCCCAGCTCTCCCTCGATCAGTTCGATGCAGTGATCCGTGTTGTCGTGGTCGCAGCTGAAATAGATGGCCACGATGCCGCTGTCGCTGTAAGGCGTGTAAGAGGCTTCGATGTTGTACGAAAGGCCGTTTTTCTCCCGCACCAGCACGTTCAGCATGGAGTTGGCCGAAGGGCCGCCGAGCAGATTGACGAGCAGTGCCAGCGGCAGCCGCTCCGCGTCGTTGATCCCCTGCGCCCGAGCACCGATGATGCAGTGCGTCTGGTGCGTATGTTTGGCGACGGCCCGGGTGAACGGTTCGACGGCGGCGGGTTGCCGGCGCGAGAAATCCCGTGCGGAACTTTTGATGTCGTTCAGGTAGCGGGCGACGGTCGTTTCGACGCTCTTGGCCGAGAGGTTGCCGATCGACGAGAAAACCATCTGGTCGGTGGTGTGCGTGCGTGTGACGAACTCCCGGATCGACTCTCCGCTGAAGCGTGCCAGGCTCGATTTCCGGCCTAAAATATTGTGTCCCAGTTCCGATCCAGCGAAGAGCATGTCTTCGAACGTGTCGTAGATCATGTCGGCCGGAGAGTCCTTGTAGGTGTTGATTTCGTCGTAGATGATCTCCTTCTCTTTTTCCAGCTCCCGGTCGGGGAAAGTCGAATGGAAGGCGACGTCGGCGATCAGCTCCACGGCCTTCGAAAAGTCGCTTCGCAGGGTCGTGGCGTGGATCGTCGTATCCTCTTTGGTGGTGAAGGCGTTGAGCTCGCCGCCGAGATTTTCGAGCCGGCAGTTCACCTGGTAAGCCTTGCGGTGCTCCGTACCCTTGAACAGGGCGTGTTCGGTGAAATGGGCCAGTCCGAACTGGTGTTTCAGCTCGTCGCGGCTTCCGGCGTTCACCAGCAGGGCGCAGTGCGTGACGTTGCCTTTGATCCGACGGTGAATGCCCCGGATGCCGTTGGGGAGCGTATAGGTGGTAAATTCCATCGTTGTCTTATTCGTTTTTCTCGCGGAGCGCCAGGTAGCGACCCGTGTAACTCTCCTTACATCCGGCCAGCCCGTCCGGAGTACCTTCGAAGACGATGCTGCCGCCCCGGTCGCCCGCTTCGGGGCCGAGATCCACGACCCAGTCGGCGCACTTGATAACGTCCATGTTGTGTTCGACGATCACGATCGTGTGGCCCCGGGCGATCAGGGCGTTGAAGGCGTCGAGCAGCTTGTTGATGTCGTGGAAATGGAGTCCTGTCGTAGGCTCGTCGAAGATGAACATCACGTTGCCTTCGGTGCTCTCCTTCGACAGGAACGAAGCGAGCTTTACGCGCTGGCTCTCGCCGCCCGAGAGCGTCGAGGAGGACTGTCCGAGTCTGATATACCCCAGCCCGACCTCCTGCAGGGGGCGGAGCCGTTCGATGATCCGTTTGCAGGTGGCGTTTTTCTTATCATCGCCGAAGAAGGCGATCGCGTCGTCCACCGTCATCTCCAGTATGTCGTAGATCGATTTCTCGCGGTAGCGGACTTCGAGAATCTCATCTTTGAAGCGCTTGCCGCCGCAGGCTTCGCACACGAGCTCCACGTCGGCCATGAACTGCATGCCGACCTTGATGAATCCCTCGCCCTGACACTCCTCGCAACGGCCGCCGGCGATGTTGAACGAGAAGTGCGAGGGGTTGAATCCCGACCGTTGGGCGTAGGGCTGGTCGGCGTAGAGTTTGCGGATTTCGTCGTAGGCCTTGATGTAGGTCACGGGGTTCGACCGCGAGGATTTGCCGATCGGGTTCTGATCGACCATTTCGACCGAACGAAGCGTCGAAAGATCGCCTTCGATGGCGTCGAAATCGCCCGGTTTGAGCCCTGTGTCGAACAGCAGGCGCCGCAATGCGGGATAGAGGATGCCTTTGGCCAGCGACGATTTGCCGCTGCCGCTTACGCCCGTGATGCAGGTCATCACCCCGAGCGGGATCCGCACGTCGATATTCTTCAGGTTGTTCTGCCGGGCACCTTTCACGGTGATCCACGCTGCCGGGCTGCGCCGCGAGGTGGGTACCGCGATTTTGCAGCGTCCCGTAAGGTAGTCGGCCGTCAGGCTTTTTTTTTCTTTCAATAAGGCTTTCAGCGGTCCGCTGAAGACGACCTCTCCGCCGTTGTAGCCCGCCTCCGGGCCGATATCGACGATCCA
>ERZ779654.675-NODE-675-length-19671-cov-1.945759_pt1 | contig 19671 bp, 9 predicted proteins | sample MGYA00511075_ERZ779654 | MGnify/ENA primary metagenome ERZ779654 (study PRJEB29588, sample SAMEA2155636) | human gut metagenome | biome: human gut; feature: human-associated habitat; material: faeces | place: Denmark | collected 2008/2010 ...
ATGGATATTACTCCATTTGTCGATGAATTGGCACATCAGAACGCTTGGTTCGATAAAGCGTATACGGTTATGCCGGCCAGTACTCCTGCACGTTGTTCCATGTTTACCGGCCGTTTTCCAACTGCAACTCATGTACGTACCAATCACAATGTGCGTGACATTAATTATGCGAAAGACTTGGTAACCGTTCTGAAGGAGAATCATTATAAAACAGCTTTAGTAGGTAAGAATCATGCTTATCTGAACTCAAAGGATATGGATTTCTGGTCTGAATATTCTCACTGGGGGAAGAATAAGCCGGTGACGGAAGGAGAGCGTGCTATTTCCAAATTCTTTAAAGAGGCAGTCGGGCAGTATCTGGAACCTTCGCCTATACCTTTGAAAGATCAGCAACCTACGAGAATTGTGGATGAGGCTATAGAGTGGATAGATAGCCAGAAGGACAATCCGTTCTTTGTATGGGTTTCATTCCCTGAACCGCATAATCCGTATCAGGTTTGTGAACCTTATTATTCAATGTTTGCACCGGATAAGATTCCGGCTGTGAAGACTTCACGTAAGGATGTATTGAAGAAGGGAGAAAAGTATCAGATTCTGGCGGAACTGGAAGACGCTTCTTGTCCTGATCTTGAAAGAGACTTGCCTCGGTTACGTGGAAATTATATGGGGATGATTCGTCTCATTGATGATCAGATCAAACGCTTGGTTGAGGAGCTGAAGGAAAAGGGACTATTCGAGAAAACTATCATCGTTGTTCTGTCCGATCATGGAGATTATTGCGGTGAATACGGACTAATTCGTAAGGGAGTAGGCTTGTCTGAGTCTCTAACCAGAATACCGATGGTTTGGGCAGGCTATCAGATAAAGAAGCAGCCTAAAGCTATAGATGCGCATGTTTCGTTGGCCGATCTTTTCCCTACTTTCTGCACTGCGATAGGTGATTCAATACCGGTAGGTGTTCAGGGACGGAGTTTGTGGCCTATGTTGACGGGTAAAGAATATCCGAAAGAAGAGTTCTCAAGCGTTGTTGTACAGTTAGGTTTTGGCGGAGAAGATGTTCCTTTGGACGATAGCTTGACTTTTGAGCAGGAAGGTGCGCTGGGACCCAATAAGGTGGCTCATTTTGACGAATTGAATACATGGACTCAAAGTGGAACCTCCCGAATGGTACGTATGGGTGACTGGAAACTGATTATGAATAGTTATGGAAAAGGGGAACTGTACAATTTGAAGAAAGATCCGTATGAAATTAATAATTTATTTGGAAATCCCAAGTTGATAGATAAGCAGAGCGAGTTGCTGACAAAATTGTTGGCCTGGGAATTGCGTTTGCAGGACCCGTTGCCATTACCAAGACATCGTTATCATTTTAAGCGGAACCCTTATAACTATCATTTTACTGACTAATGAAGCATGTATTCAGGTTGTGTCAATAGAGTATTATCGAAATAGAATTGTATGAAAAAGAATTTATTTCTTGTCTGTTTGTTTATGTTTGGAACATTGGCATCTTGCCAATGTTCCTCTAAAAAGAGTGCTGACAATGCTGTTGTCAATACCACTGAAACACCTGTGCCTTTGGGTGATCCGTTCATTTTGCTGCACGATGGAGTATACTATGCCTATGGTACGCATTCGAATAAAGGAATTGAATTTTATACCTCCGATGACTTGCTGACCTGGAAGTATGGAGGGTTGGCATTGAATAAGGAAGATTCCTGGGCGGACCGTTGGTTCTGGGCTCCTGAGATTTATTTTGTAAATGGGAAATTCTATATGTATTATTCGGCAGATGAACATATCTGTGTAGCGGTTGCGGACTCTCCCACGGGACCGTTTGTTCAGGATAAGAAGGAGCCGATGATTGCTGATGAGAAGTGTATTGACAATTCTCTGTTTATAGATGATAACGGTACGCCTTATTTATCCTTTGTACGTTTCAATGACGGTAACAACATTTGGATAGCAGAGTTGGAAAAGGATTTGATTACTATCAAGAAAGAGACAATGCATCCTTGCCTCCATGTAACTCAGGAATGGGAGAAAGTCTGGCCTCGCGTGAATGAGGGTTCCTATATTCTTAAGCATAATGGAATTTATTATATGTCTTATTCTGCTAACAGTTATGAAAGTCCATTTTATGGTGTAGGCTGTGCTACGGCTACCGATCTGATGGGTACATGGACGAAGTATGATGAAAACCCTTTATTACAAAAGCCCGGTAAGCTGGTTGGAGTGGGGCATAGTGCTATGTTTACGGATAAAGCCGGCAAGCTTCGCATAGTCTATCATGCTCATAAAGATAAGGATAACATTCATCCGCGTGCCATGTACATCGGAGAAGTTTCGTTTGAAAATGTCGGTGGAGTGGACCGCATGAGAATTAGTGAAGAGTATATAACCCCTAAACTTGTGAAATGACGCTTGTTTTGAGTCACAGAACTTCGATGAAAAGGGCTATTTTTATCGAAGTTCTGTTATAAACCGTTGTTTGATTGATTTTCTTGAATCTTAAAGGGACGATATTTCTATTTATTGAAATGTTTCTTTTATTGTTTATCGTCAAATTGGGCTATATTTGACGTATGAATCTATAAAAAGCACGAAAATGAAGAAAAGAATAATAGCCCTTATTAGTTTTCTTTGCTATATCATTTGCTGGGCACAAGCAGCAGATGAACATTACTATTTCAAAAATCTCAGCATTCAGGATGGGTTATCCCAGACTACAGTCAATGCTATTATACAGGACAAGAAGGGATTTATGTGGTTTGGTACCAAGGGTGGACTGAGCCGATACGATGGGATGTCATTCCGGAACTTTAAACGTGATATGACTGATAATCATAGTTTGGGAAACAATTTCGTGACTTGTCTTTATCAGGACAATAAAGGGAATATCTGGGTTGGTACAGATGCCGGGGTGTATAATTATTATTCTGACCAGGAGATTTTTATTCCATTTGACCGTCTGAGTGGGGAGAATACAAAGATAGAACGGACTGTTTCCGCTATTTCGGGAGATAAACAGGGCCGGGTATGGATAGCGGTTGAAACACAGGGACTCTTCTGTTATGAGCCGCAAAAAGGCCAACTTCATAATTATACATTGAATGAGTTCTCAGCCAATGTACAGAGTGTTGCTTTTGATAATAGTGGAACAATCTGGGTAGGATTTTATGGCAATGGCCTGTTCTATTCCAAGGATAATTTAAAAACGCTTCACCCTTATCTTTCCCCGAAGGATAGTGATGAGGTTTTTAAGGATGATGTTATCATGAAGATAGTTCCGGGAGCATATAATTGCATCTATATAAGTTCCATAAGAAAGGGAGTGCAGGAGTTGAATCTGACTTCCGGTAACCTGAGAAATTTGCTGTTGATGGATGAAACCGGTGAAATGGTATATAGCCGTGACCTGTTGGTAAATTCGGATAATGAACTGTGGATAGGAGCTGAATCGGGAGTTTATATCTACAATCTTCGTACGGACAAGTATGTGCATCTGCATAGTTCTAAGGATGATCCTTATTCGTTGTCCGATAATGCCGTTTATTCGTTGTGCGAGGATCGTGAAAGTGGCATCTGGGTAGGTTCATATTTTGGGGGAGTAGATTATTATCCGAAATCCTATACTTATTTTGAGAAGTATTATCCGAAAGATGGGGACAATAATTTGCAAGGCAAACGGGTTCGTGAGTTTTGTCAGGATAATAAGGGCATATTATGGATTGGCACCGAAGATGGTGGTTTGAACCGTTTTGATCCGAGCACTAAGACCTTCTCATTCTTTGCACCCAGTTCCGGGTTTACGAATATTCATGGGCTTTGTATGGTGGGTGATAAGTTGTGGGTTGGAATTTTCTCTAAAGGTTTGAAAATTGTAGATACTAATACCGGTAATATCCTGAAAACCTACCAGAAAAATGGTTCTCCACGTTCATTAATTGATAACAGCATCTTTGCTATTTGCAGAACAACGACTGGTGATATTTATTTGGGAACGATGTTCGGTCTGTTAAAATACAATGGACAAACGGATGATTTTGAAAGGATTACAGAACTGGCCGGCAGATTTGTATATGATATAAAGGAGGATTCGGGCGGTAACTTGTGGCTGGCAACCTATGCGAATGGCGCTTATTGCTATAATGTGAATGAAAAGAGATGGAAAAACTATGTGCACAATGAGGGTAATCAAGAGAGCCTTCCTTATGATAAGGTTTTGAGTATTTTTGAAGACTCCCATCGCCAGATCTGGCTGACTACGCAAGGAGGTGGTTTCTGTCTGTTTCATCCTGAAACGGAGACTTTTACCAGCTATAATTCATCCAACGGATTGCCTAATGATGTCGTTTACCAGATTGTAGAAGACGCGGAGGGTCTGTTCTGGTTGACTACGAATAGTGGGTTGGTACGTTTTAATCCTGTAACTAAACAGGTGAAGGGATATACTACGGCCAATGGATTGCTTGGTGATCAATTTAACTACCGTTCCAGCTATAAGGATGAAGCCGGTAACATTTATCTGGGTAGTATTGATGGCTTTATTGTATTTAATCCTAAGACATTTACAGAGAATAAGAACCTGCCGCCGGTGGTGATTACCGATTTTATGCTGTTTAATAAAGAAGTTCGTGCCGATGAAGAGAATACTCCTCTTGATAAGAGCATTACTTTCTCGGACAGTATTACCCTTCAGGCTAATCAGAACTCATTTTCCTTCCGTATTGCAGCCTTGGGTTATCAGGTGCCGAAAATGAATAAATTGATGTACAGATTGGATGGCTTTGATAAGGACTGGATAACTGTGGGGGAAAGCCCTATTGTGACTTATTCCAATCTGTGGCATGGTGATTATCAGTTTCGTGTGAAAGCGTCCAATAGTGATGGTATTTGGGGACCCGAAGAACAGTTGTTATATATCCATATCCGTCCTCCTTTTTATCTTTCCATCTGGGCTTATTGCATTTATTTATTGTTGTTTATTGTTTGCTTTGTATATACTTTCTGGTATTTCAAGCAACGTAGCAGCAGGCAGCACCGCCGCCAGCTTGAGAAGTTCGAACAGGAGAAAGAACGTGAGATTTATAATGCCAAGATAGATTTCTTTACGAACGTAGCACATGAAATCCGCACTCCGCTGACATTGATAAAAGGACCTTTGGAGAATATCATTCTGAAAAAGCATCTGGACCCGGAAACTCATGAAGATCTGAACATCATGCAGCATAATACGGAAAGGTTGCTGAACCTGACGAATCAACTTCTGGATTTCAGGAAGGTAGAGAGTCAGGGATACAGTCTGAACTTTACCAAATGTGATATTACTAATGTTTTGAGAGAGACTTATATGCGATTTAGTTCCCTTTCGCGCCAGAAAGGTCTCGACTTTACATTGGAGTTGCCGGATGAAAACTTCTGTGCGCATGTCAACCGTGAAGCTTTTACGAAGATTATAAGTAATCTTTTAAATAATGGGATGAAGTATGCTGATAGTTATATGCATATAAAGCTGGAAGTAGATCAGGAAAAGCAGGCTTTCTATGTGGTGACTAAGAACGACGGAGTAATCATTCCTGATGAGATGAAAGAGGAGATCTTTCAGCCTTTTGTCCGTTTTAGCCAGAAAGAAGAGGGAAAGGTTACTACAGGTGCGGGTATCGGTTTGGCTCTTTCCCGTTCGTTGGCAGAGCTCCATCGTGGTACTTTGGTCATGGTTCAGGGAGAAGAAGCGAACATTTTCCGCTTGACACTTCCTATCACCCAGGATATGGTCATAGCTCTGGATTCTGATGTAGAGAATAAAGATGCAGAGTTGCAAGCGGAAACATCCGGTGAATCCTATCCGGATGATAAATTGGAAGGGAAACATTCGAAAGAAAGCAAACATATGGTTTTGGTTGTAGAAGACAATCCGGAAATGCTCGCTTTCATCGAACGTCAGTTATCGTCTCAATATGCTGTAATCACCGCTACCAATGGTAAAGAGGCTTTGGAAGCTTTGGATAGTAATTTCGTAAATCTGGTGGTGAGTGATGTCGTTATGCCGTTGATGGATGGTTTTGAACTTTGCAAGACTATAAAATCGAATGTAGGTTATAGCCATATTCCTATTATACTTTTAACTGCAAAGACAAATATCCAGTCTAAGATTGAAGGAATGGAACTGGGAGCGGACTCTTATATTGAAAAGCCTTTTTCACCGGAATATCTCCTGGCTGTGGTTTCCAATCTGATAAATAACCGGGAGAAACTTCGCAGGGATTTTGCTAAATCTCCTTTTGTTGCGGTCAATACAATGGCATTGACTAAGGCTGATGAAGAATTTATCAAGAAGCTGAACGAAATAATTCTTTCTAACCTGTCAAACCAGGAATTCAGTATGGATGATATGGCAGAGAGCCTGAATATGAGCCGTTCCAGTTTCTATCGTAAGATGAAGGGAGTATTAGACTTGAGTCCCAATGAGTATTTACGCATAGAACGTTTGAAGCGTGCCGCCCAATTATTGAAAGAAGGTGAGAGCCGTATCAATGAAATCTGTTATATGGTCGGGTTCAATTCTTCTTCTTATTTCTCTAAATGCTTCCTGAAGCAATTCGGGGTACTTCCGAAGGATTTTGCCGGCTAAAGGGAGGCATCCGGAATTTCCGGTGTATGAGTTAAATCATCGGCATTGGAAGTCTTGAACGTCTTTCTTTTTTCTGTTCGTTTTGCATCTATTTGTCGGTGGCGTTGGATATATAGATACAACGTATTGGATATATAGATGCAACACATCCGATATATAGATGCTGCACGTTCTGTCTATACAACTGATTGCCGGGAAAGTTTAAACTCATGTACCGAATGTTCCGGACGCTCCGGCTAAAGTAAGTAAGAAGCAACTTGTGCAAAGAAATGGGATTTTTCAGTAAGCTCAGGATGACGGAGTGAACAAATTCATTGATGACTGATATTTAGTGGCTTTATTTGGAATAAAATTGTGGCTTTTATGCGATTTTGAGATGTTTTTTCTATTTATTGGAATGCTTATTTCGTATTGAGAAGATACTGTGCGCTATCTTTGTAACCGTCTCATAAGAGATTATACCATGATAACAATTATGTGTTTCTTAATGTCTAATAAATAAAGAATTAACCTTATGTGTAAGAAGTCGTTATTATTGCTGTTTTTACTTCCTTTTCAGTTCGTATTCGCTCAAACAAGTTTATTGACCGATTTTCCCGAGGGATATACCCCTAAAGAAGTCGGTAAACGTCTTGCATATCATTTTGTAGATGGAAAGCATATGCTTCATATTGGAAAGTGGATTAGTTATCCGGAGACTTTTACCTGGAATGGAGGGCTAAAGTTTGCTGCACTTACCAATGATCAAGAGCTTGTGAAGCTTTTGCAGAACAGATTTGAGCTTCTGTTCACAACAGAAAAGGCCTTATTGCCTATCATGAATCATGTGGATGTAAATATGTTCGGTAGCTTGCCTTTGGAACTGTATAAGATTACAAAGGATCAACGCTATCTGGATCTGGGTCTTCCTTATGCCGATACTCAATGGCAACTCCCTGCAAACGCCAAACCGAAAGAAAGAGAATGGGACCAGAAAGGTTATTCCTGGCAGACCCGTTTGTGGATTGACGATATGTACATGATTACTATTGTGCAGACTCAGGCTTACAGAGTTACCGGTGATCGTAAATATATAGACCGTGCTGCAAGAGAGATGGTGATGTATCTGGACGAACTGCAATGTCCGAATGGTCTTTTCTATCATGCTCCGGATGTTCCTTTCTATTGGGGAAGAGGTAATGGATGGATGGCTGCCGGTATGGCTGAATTGTTGAGCAGCTTGCCCGAAGACAGTGAATATCGTCCACGTATTCTGCACGGTTACCGTACCATGATGAAAAGCCTGAAGAAATATCAGTCTTCAAACGGTTTGTGGCATCAGTTGCTGGATCATCCCGATTGTTGGCTCGAAACTTCAGGATCTGCCATGTTTACCTTTGCTTTCATTAAAGGAGTGAAGAATGGCTGGTTGGATGCCAAGGAATATGCACCCGCTGCCCGCAAAGCATGGATGGCTATGGTGAAATACATAGATGAAAATGATAATGTGAAATCTGTTTGCGAAGGTACCAATAAGAAGAACGACAAACAGTATTACTATGATCGCAAACAAAATGTAGGTGATTATCATGGACAAGCTCCTTACCTCTGGTGTGCCGTTGCACTTCTGGAGGAATAAGATAGCATTACTTTAATAATCTCATATCGAAAATCTATTTATACTTATAAGATGAACATAAGCAGTTGGGTGAAGGCCCTTACCTTTGTTGTACTGTTGTTTTCCTATTCGACAGTAGTAACCGGACAAACCAAAGTAAATGATGTCAGAGACTCTGAACGCCTCTGGCTCGACTCGGAAATTACCCATAATGGAGACTATCAGTGGAAAATGATAAAGGCAGGAGATGTAGCAGATCCTGGAGAAAAGGTTTCATTGTCAGATTACCCGACCGCGAACTGGTTGCCTGCCATTGTGCCCGGTACAGTTCTGAATTCATTGGTACATAACCGGAAATATCCGGAACCTTATTACGGAATCAACAATAAGATCGAATCCAAATTAATACCGGATATCTCTGAAACCGGTCGTGACTTTTATACCTACTGGTTCCGGACTGAATTTACAGTTCCCAAATCATTTGAAGGAAAACATGTCTGGTTGCAAGTGGATGGTATCAACTATCGTGCCGAAGTATGGGTGAATGGAAACCTGCTCAGTACTATTAAAGGTATGTTTATGCAGGATTATATTGACGTGACTGACTTTGTGAAGATAGATAAGGCTAACGCATTGGCTATAAAAGTATATCCGGTTGATGTCCCCGGCAGTGCCAAACCCAAGTCCTGGGGTGCAGTGGGTGAGTTCCACAATGGTGGGAACGGAAATATCGGATTGAACACTACTATGCTGATGACCGTAGGCTGGGATTTTACTTTCATGGATGGTATCCGTGACCGTAATACGGGGATCTGGAAAAACATCTCTCTCTATGCTACCGGTAAAGTGGCGTTACGTCATCCTTTTGTGAAATCCGAATTGCGTAAACCTGGTTATGACCAGGCACGTGAGTTCATTTCTGTGGAAGTTGTAAATCCTACTACCGGATTTAGCGGAATTAATTGTACGGTAAGAGGTGAGATTACAGGTGAAAATATAACTTTCGAGAAAAAGCTTAAAGTTTTGCGTGGAGAAGAGAAAATCTTGTCTTTTTCTCCGGATGAATTTCCTCAATTAGTGATTAACTCTCCTCGTTTGTGGTGGCCTGTGAACAAAGGTCCTCAAAACCTGTATGAGTTGAAAATGACCGTATCCATCGATGGAGTAGTTTGCGACTCGGTTAAAACAAAATTCGGTATTCGTGAGATTACTTCCGATACGAATACGCCTGATAAGTCACGTGTCTTTTATGTCAATGGCAAGCGTCTCTTTATTCGTGGAACGAACTGGATACCGGAAGCTATGTTGAGAACTTCTGACGAGCGTACGTATGCCGAACTGCGATATAGCCGTCAGTCGGGTGTCAATCTCTTACGCATGTGGGGAGGTGGCATTGCCGAATCCGATTATTTCTTCCAGTTGTGTGATGAGATGGGACTGCTGGTATGGCAGGAATTCTGGATGACGGGTGATACACGCCATCCGAACGATAAGGGCAATTATCTGGATAATGTGGCATCTACTGTGAAACGTATCCGCAATCATCCTTCTCTGGCTTATTATGTAGCCTCTAATGAAAGTACCGAGGTTACAGGTACCCCTGAATTATTGAACAAACTGGACGGTACGCGAGGATATCAGATGCAGTCAGAATGTGCCGGAGTGCATGATGGAAGTCCGTATAAGCAGGTGAATCCGATGCAGCATTATGAAAATACGGCATCTCCACGTGGAAGCCGTGTCGATGGTTTCAATCCGGAGTATGGTGCGCCTACACTTCCCACAGTGGAGATTCTTCGTGAGATGATGGACGAAAAAGACCTCTGGCCTATCAATAAAGAGGTGTGGGATTACCTGGATGGAAATGGTTTCCACTTGATGACTACCATGTATACTGATTTGGTGAACAACTATGGAAAGTCATCCTCTATTGATGAGTTTGCTCAGAAAGGACAACTGTTGGGTGCCATTAACTCAAAGAGTATCTGGGAAGTGTGGAATTACAATAAGTTGGATTATGGTGATCGCTTCTGTTCCGGACTCTTGTTTTGGTATCATAACTGCTCCATGCGTCAGGTATCTTCCCGTATGTGGGATTGGTCTTTGGAACCCACTGCTTCTTTGTACCATACAGCCAATTCATTGGAGCCACTACATGCCCAGTTCGATTATCTGAAGAATACAGTATCTGTGGTGAACGATTATTATCGCTCTTTTAATAATTACAAAGTGATAGCACGGGTATATGATATCAATAGCCGGAAGGTATATGAAGAATCTGCTTCCGTGAATCTTCCGGAAGATGGAGTAGCCAATGATGTACTGACCATCCGTTTTCCTGAAAACATCTCTCAGGTTCACTTTATCAAGCTGGTGCTGAAAGATGAGAAGGGTAAAGACGTTTCTTCCAACTTCTATTGGAGATCAAATGATAAGTATGAAGGCAGTAAGACTCTGACCGGTCCTGCATCTTCAGGATTTGAAGACTTGAATAAGCTGAAAGCGGCTAATGTGAAGCTCTCCTATAAAGCGCGTCAGGCAGACGGTCGCTATTTCGTAGACATTACATTGAAGAATACCTCCGGTGGTATCGCTTTCTTTAATCAGTTGCAATTCCTCAATTCCAAAATGAGTCCGATACGCCCGTCGTTCTATTCGGATAACTTTTTCTCTCTGGTTCCGGGTGAAAAGAAAACTGTCACCATTGAAACGGCGGAAGAAAAGTTGACTGAGGGAGCTGTTCTGGTATTGAAGGGTTGGAATGTAACTACTCAGAAGTATAAACTCAAATAAAAAAATAACGTGAAGAGATTCCATATTCTTACTGTTCTGTTGTTGCTCAGCTGGGGGATATCCGCTCAAAATCATTTTGATATTGTGGTGGTAGGCGGTAATCCCGGTGGCATAATGGCGGCGATTGCAGCGGCCAGGCAAGGCAAGACCTCGGTTATATTGGAACGTAGTCAACATATTGGAGGACTTCCGGCCAACGGACTGGGAGCTACTGATATTGCTACCCGGGAGGCAACTACCAGGCAGTTCATGGGTTTACTTCCAGAATCAAGCAATATTATACAGAACGGTATGGAAAGAACTCTCAGCAGCTGAAGGATTGCAGTGACGGCTTTCATTTCGAACCGTCTGTTGCAGCCTCTATCTATCAGGATATGCTGAACGAACATAAGGATAAGATTACCGTGCTTCTTATGCGGCAGTTCGATGCTGAAGATCAGAATATCACTCTCAGAAACGGGCGCATTGAAAGCATCTGTATACTGAATCGTGAGAATGGAGAGAAAGAACTTTATCAGGGTGACATCTTTGTGGATGCCACTTATGAAGGTGATCTGGGTGCTGCGGCAGGTGTGCCTTTCCGCGTAGGCAGGGAAAGTAAAGCCGAATTCGGAGAACCCGGAGCAGGAAGAACCTATGAATACTGGAAAAGTCTGCCCGCCAATGGTAGCACAGGAGAGTCTGATAATGCAGTCCAGGCATATAACTATCGCCTTTGCCTGACTAATGATCCTGATAATCGTGTCCTCTTTCCGAAGCCGGCATCGTATAACAGGAACGAATATGTCTCACTGATTGAAGATGTATGGACCGGAAAGAATACTCAACGGGCCATGCTGAAGGTAACTGATGAAATGATGGAAGAAAACCGTCGTCATATCGCTGGCGGTAACCAGACTAAACTTCCAGGAGACAGTTGGGGAATCAGAAAACTGAGCAGTATCGTGAAACTGCCTAATCAGAAGACAGATGGCAATAATCAGCATGCTGCATTTATCTCTACTGATCTGCCGGAAGAGAACTGGCCTTGGCCTACTTCTTCCTGGGAGTGGAGAGATAAGTTTGCCAAACGTCTGAAAGATTATACATTGGGTTTATTCTGGTTTGCCCAGAATGATCCGGAATTACCGGAGCATTTCCGTAAAGCAATGCTAGAATGGGGATTGGCTAAAGATGAATATCAGGATAATGAATATTTTCCCCGCCAGGTCTATGTGCGTGAAGGAAGACGCTTTGAAGGAGTTTACTTCTTTACTGCTAAGGATGCTTTCCCCACTGCACCGGGTAAAAGCCAGCCATTATGCACTCGATTCGCATGCTGCCAGAAAGCGGGAAGCCGGAAGAGTACATTTGGATGGATTCATCAGCTACCCTACAGCAGTGTATACGGTGCCCTTGGGCGTGATTCTACCCCGGAATGTAGATAATCTGCTATTACCTGTACCTGTATCCGGTTCGCATATCGGATTCTCCACATTGCGTATGGAGCCATGTTGGATGGCATTGGGGCAGGCGGCAGGTATCGCTGCTTCACTGGCTATTGACCGTAAAGTTGCTGTTCAGGATGTGGATATGTCCATATTGCAGGATTTGCTGATCGACCAGAAAGCAACGCTGATTTACTTTCGTGACTTGCGTCCGGAAAATACTGGTTTCCATTTGGCTCAATATATGGGATTGAGAGGGTATTTGCCCGGATGGGATGCGGATTTGCAAGGAACGGTCGATGAAAAGACGTTGCAGGACTGGAGTACATTATGTGGGTTTAAGCCCCGAGCTGTTCCCGGAAAAACAACCCGATTGGAAGTATTGACCGAGATTTATAAACATATTCGTCAATAAAACGATAATTTTAACCATGCGAAACATAGATATTAAGATGAAGTTAAAACTCATAGTCGGTTTGATAGGAGTGCTGTCATTGAGTAGTTTTTCTACTCTGCCTTCTTCAGATGATACCGATAAGAAAGAACAGGAGAACTGGGTAATTGGCCCATTTCATCGCCCTGAAGGTGTCAATCCTGTACTCACTCCACAGCCTACCTCTTTCTATTGTCCGATGCGCAAGGAACAGGTGAAGTGGGAGGAAAGTGATATTTTCAATCCTGCTGCCACCGTGAAAGATGGAAAGATTGTCGTGCTCTATCGTGCTGAAGATAACTCGGCACAAGGCATCGGGAAGAGAACTTCCCGTATCGGGTATGCTGAAAGCGTGGATGGAGTAACTATAAAGAGATTCGACAGCCCGGTACTTTTCCCCGGTGGAGATGATTTTGAGAATATAGAGTGTCCGGGTGGTTGCGAAGATCCGCGAGTGGCAATGACCGAAGACGGATTATACGTGATGCTTTATACGGCATGGAACCGGAAGACTCCCCGTCTTGCGGTGGCTACCTCCAGAGACTTGAAGAATTGGACCAAGCACGGTCTTGCTTTTGAAAAAGCGTATGACGGGCGTTTCGCCAGAATTGCTACCAAGTCAGCCTCCATGCTTACCAAGGTGAAAGGTGGGAAACTGGTTATCGATAAAGTAGATGGTAAGTACTTCATGTATTGGGGAGAATATGCCGTGCATGCAGCTACTTCCGACAATCTTACAGACTGGTATCCTGTGCTGGATGAGAACAACGAGTTGTTGAAAATAGCCAGGCCGCGTAACGGATACTTCGACAGCCAGATGACTGAATGTGGTCCTCCTGCTATTCGTACCAAACAAGGCATCGTATTGATGTATAATGGTAAGAATGATAAAAAGAGAGGCGATGCAAATTATCCGGCAGGTGCTTACTGCGCTGGTCAGCTCCTGTTTGATTCCAAAGATCCTTATAAAGTATTGGGCCGTTTAGACAAGCCTTTCTTCATGCCTGAAGCTTCTTTTGAGAAGAGCGGGCAGTATAAGGACGGAACCGTGTTTATCGAAGGATTGGCCTATTATAAGAAGAAGCTATATCTTTATTACGGCTGTGCAGACTCCAAAGTGGCGGTAGCCGTGTGCGACGACACCAAGAAACTATTGAAAGTGAAGTAATATCAACGGATATTCCAGAGAAAGTAAATTATTGTAATGTTTAATAGATAGAATTCAAATTGTTATGTACAAGAAAGTATTCGCATTATTATTTTTATTATCATCTTTCCAGTTGCTAATCGCCCAGACTAGTCTTCTGAAGAATTTTCCCGAAGGGTATACTCCCGATGAAATCGGCAGACGTATTGCCTACCGTTTTGTAACCGAGAAACATGCATTGCATGCCGGAAAATGGATTGGTTATCCTGAAACCTTCTATTGGAACGGTTCTCTTAAATATGCGGCGGCAGCCAAAGACAAAGCGCTCATCAAGCTTCTGCAAGCCAGATTTGAGCATCTGTTTACTACCGAAAAGGAGTTGTTGCCCATCAAGAATCATGTCGATCTGAATATGTTCGGAAGTTTGCCTCTGGAGCTTTATTGGGTGACGAAGGATGAACGCTACAAAGAACTGGGATTGCCTTATGCCGATACCCAATGGGAAGTTCCCGAAGATGCCAAACCAAGTGAGAAGGAATGGGCAGAGAAGGGCTATTCATGGCAGACACGTCTTTGGATTGACGATATGTACATGATTACCATTGTACAGACACATGCCTACAAAGTGACCAATGATAGCAAATATATAGATCGTGCAGCTAAAGAGATGGTGATGTATCTGGATGAATTGCAACGTCCCAACGGTCTCTTCTATCATGCACCGGACGTACCTTTCTATTGGGGGCGCGGAAACGGATGGATGGCAGCAGGTATGGCAGAATTGCTTCGTTATTTGCCCAAGAAGCACAAAGACCGTCCCCGCATCATGGAAGGCTACCTGACCATGATGAAAAGTCTGAAGGAATATCAGAATCCGGAAGGTCTGTGGAATCAGTTGCTCGATGATCCCGAATGCTGGACTGAAACATCGGGTTCTGCCATGTTTACCTTCGCTTTTATTACGGGGGTAAAGAACGGATGGCTGGATGCCAAAGAATATGCTCCGGCAGCCCGCAAGGCATGGATGGCTTTGGTGACTTACCTTACCGAAAAGAATCAGGTGAGAGAAATCTGCGTAGGTACCAATAAGAAGAACGACAAGCAATACTATTATGACCGTCCGCGTCGTACTGGTGATTTTCATGCGCAAGGACCTTACCTCTGGTGTGTGGTCGCCTTGATGGAGAAGTAACTTATAAATTATCAATAAATAAACCATGAGTATTTTTAAATCTGTTTTATTAGGAGGTATGCTGCTACTGAGTTCTTCAGTGGCACTGGCTCAGGTTTCGCTATCGCAAAATAGTAGCGGATCCAACGTATTTAGTCTCGTAGGCAAGAAGGATAAAGCCTGCGTGTACTATGACGCACAAGATTTTGAAGTTGTAAAAACAACGGCGGGACTATTTGCGAATGATGTGAAAGAGGTGAGTGGACAAATTCTGGGCGTTGCTACTACCAAGGAAGCTCCTCAGAAGAATTGTATCATTGTCGGAACCTTGGGTCATAATGAATGGATTGACCAGATGATTGCGAAGAAGAAACTGGACGTGGAACCTTTGAAGGATCGTTGGGAAAGCTATCTGGTGCAACTCGTTCGTAATCCGCTTCCTGGTGTAGACAAGGCATTGGTTATTGTGGGTAGCGACCGCAGAGGTGCTGCTTATGGATTGCTGTCCGTGTCAAGAAATATCGGTGTATCTCCCTGGTACTGGTGGGCAGATGCTCCTATTGTAAAGAAGGATCAGTTACACCTGAAAGTAGATAAATATATATCTAAAGAGCCTACTGTGAAGTACAGAGGCATTTTCATCAATGATGAAGACTGGGGCCTCTACCGTTGGTCGAAGAGAAACTTCGAGAAAGAAGTGGGTAACTTCGGTCCCCGGACTTACGCTAAGGTTTGCGAACTGTTACTCCGCCTCCAGGCCAACTATTTGTGTCCGGCCATGCACGATGCGTCTATGGCATTTCACCGCATTCCCGAGAACAGAGTGGTTGCAGACCGCTTTGCCATCATCATGGGTTCTTCTCATTGCGAACCGTTATTGTTTAATACGGCAAGTGAATGGAAGCGTGATAAAATGGGTGAGTGGGACTACATCAATAATAAAAAAAGCGTAGACAGTGTGCTGAATGCACGCGTGAAGGAATGTGCTCCCTTTGAAAATGTATATACGCTGGCATTACGCGGACTGCACGACAGAGCCATGAATGCAAGCAATGATATGGGCGACCGGAAAGATATGCTTCAGGAGGCTCTGATGGCACAAAGGCAGATGTTGATTGATGCCATTGGTAAACCGGGTGAAGAGATTCCCCAAGCATTTACTCCCTATAAAGAAGTGTTGGATGTATATGACGAAGGGCTGGAACTACCGGATGACGTAACAATCATCTGGCCGGATGATAACTATGGTTATATGAAACGTCTGAGCAGCCCGAAGGAACAGAAGCGTTCGGGCCGTTCGGGTGTGTACTACCATTCTTCTTATCTTGGTAAGCCTCACGATCATCTTTGGATGAACACGATTTCTCCTACATTGATGTATGAAGAACTTCGTAAAGCGTATGATGCAACGGCAGATCGCATCTGGTTGCTGAATGCCGGTGATATCAAATCCTGTGAGTTCGCTGTTGATTACTTCCTGACGATGGCTTTCGATATTGATTCTTTCAACTTTGAAAGGGCAGCTAACTACCGTACCGAATGGCTGTGTGGTATGTTGGGCGATCAATACCGCAACGAATACCAGGATGTGGTTAATTCTTTCTATAAGCTGGCTTTCGCGCGTAAACCCGAATTTATGGGATGGGGCTACCAATGGACTACTGATAAGCACGGGAGAGAACGGAATACGGATACGGACTTTTCGCTTACCAACTATCGTGAGGTGGATAATCGTTTGAGCGAATACCGTCGTATTGGAAGCACCGTAGAGAAGATCCTGAACAGTATGTCGGACGAGAAACAGAAAGCATGCTTCTACCAGACACTGTATTATCCGGTGAAAGGGTGCGAGTTGTTGAACAGAATGATACTGGACGGACAAAGAAACCGCTGGTATTCTATTCAGCAGAGAGCATCAACCAAAGAACTGGAAAAATCAGCGAAAGCCTGTTACGACAGTTTGGAAGTAATTACCAAGGGCTATAACTCGTTGCTTGGCGGTAAGTGGGATCATGTAATGACGATGAAACAGGGATTTGCCGCTGCTTATTTTGAACTTCCGAAATTGAGAGATGTTGAATTGGCTCCTACTGCTTCTTTAGGCGTAATGGCCGAAGGTGAGGCCGTGTTGAAAGGTCTCCAGAGTTTCCATTCATTGCCATGTTTCAATACTTACTTGCGCCAGTCTTACTATGTAGATGTATTCAATAAGGGTGCTACTCCGTTGAAATGGAAAGCTGCTGTAACAAATGACTGGATTTTAGTTAGTAAGAAATCCGGAGAGACTGCTACTGAAGAGCGTATCGAGGTTTCTATCGACTGGGCGAAGGTTCCTGCCGGTGAAAGAATACTTGGAACACTGGATATCACTTCTGATCGCGGTGAGAAGGAAAGTGTCTATATCTCCGTCTTTAATCCTACTTCTCCTTCATTGGCCGAAATGGATACGCTGTTTGTTGAAAACAACGGATATGTTTCGATAGATGCGGCAAGTTTCCACCGTAAAGTGGAGAATGATGCCATTAAGATGATTATGATTCCGAACCTGGGATGCGAGAATACAGCTGTACAGTTGGGTAATCCTATCGCTCCGGCACAACGTACCGCAGGACGTAATACACCGCGCCTGGAATATGATTTCTATACGTTTGAGCAGGGATCAGTAGACGTTTATACGTATGTGCTGCCTACATTCCCCATCAGCAAGGATAGAGGATATGCCGGACATGAAGCAACAAATGTTGAAACCAAATATGGTGTATGTATAGACGAAGGTCCGGTAATGACTCCATCTACTTCTTCTTTCGAATATGCCCAGATCTGGTATGAAAGCGTATTGAAGAATTGCAGAATCAACAAGACCACTCTCCATATCGATAAACCGGGTAAGCATACGGTGAAAATCATCTGTGGAGATGCCGGAACAGTTCTGCAAAAGGTTGTGTTGGACTTTGGCGGTATGAAGCGTTCCTATATGGGACCGCAACCTACCAGAAATGAACAAGAGGTTGCTAAATAAAAGCCATTGTGAACGGTGAATAGAATTGCTTCCTTGCTTGAATAGCAGGAAATTCTTAAAAAGTATTGCTATATAATTGCTTAAATGGAAGATGTAGGATTCGATAGAATCCTACATCTTTTGTTTTGATACGAATCTTCTATTTATTGAATCGTTTTTAAGGTGTCAGACTGATATAATTCCCTATTTTTGTTGTCGTTATATTACATATAGTCTAATGTTACGTAAAGAGATATCGAATTCAGAAACCATTTAAAATCAATAGTACCATGATGAAGAAGTTGATACTTATCCTTTGCATTTTGCAGGGTGTCCTGTTGTCACTGCGAGCGCAGGGTGAACAGCAGAATATTGCTTATACTGATAACAATGTACGGTTTACGGTCATATCGGATGGAACGCTCCGTTTGGAGTATGCTCCGGATGGAAAATTTGTAGACGACAAGTCTTTTATTGCAGTAGACCGTTTATATCCGCAGGTTGATTACAAACTGAAGACAAGGGGGGCATGGATTGAAATAACCACCTCCAAGATGAAAATGCGTTATAAAAAAGACAGTGGGCGGTTTACGAACAATAATCTGATAATCGAAGCTGTAAAGGGGACATTCCCCTTCACCTGGAAGCCTGGAATGCAACAGAAAGGCAATCTGAAAGGCACATATCGCACTCTTGATGGGATGGACGGTGATACACAGACTCAAACTTGGGTGTCTGATACGAAGAAAGGGGATAAACTGAAACTGGAAGACGGCCTGTTGGCAACTGATGGCTGGTCGCTCATTGACGATTCCCGCGGACTTTTGTTTGATAATGATCCGGACTGGGACTGGGCTAAGGAACGCCCCGCTAATGAAGGGCAAGACTGGTACTTCATGGCTTACGGGCATGACTATAAGCAGGCCTTGAAAGACTATACTCTTTTTGCTGGTAAGATGCCGTTGCCTCCCCGTTACGCATTTGGCTATTGGTGGTCGCGTTATTGGCTGTATTCTGACAAAGAGTTCCGTAATCTGATTGATAATTTTCATTCTTATCAGATACCTTTGGACGTGTTAGTGGTGGATATGGACTGGCATTATACCGAGAAAGGTAAGGGAGGCTGGACAGGCTGGACCTGGAACAGGGACTTATTTCCGAATCCTCAGGGTTTCTTGAAATACCTGAAACAGAATAACGTGAAAGTGACACTCAACCTGCATCCGGCAGATGGAGTGGCCGCTTATGAAGAGAAATATCCGGAGATGGCTAAGGACATGGGTGTAGACCCGGCTACAAAGCAGACGATCCCTTGGATAAATTCAGATAAGAAGTTCATGAAGAACATGTTCAAGAATATCCTGGCTCCGATGGAAAAAGACGGAGTGGACTTCTGGTGGCTGGACTGGCAGCAGGGAATGTTCGACTCAAAGATGAAGAATCTGAGTAATACCTGGTGGATTAACTATGC
>ERZ779654.682-NODE-682-length-19551-cov-2.294368_pt1 | contig 19551 bp, 9 predicted proteins | sample MGYA00511075_ERZ779654 | MGnify/ENA primary metagenome ERZ779654 (study PRJEB29588, sample SAMEA2155636) | human gut metagenome | biome: human gut; feature: human-associated habitat; material: faeces | place: Denmark | collected 2008/2010 ...
GGGGACACGTCCTCACAGGCACAGACGGATAGCAATTCATCATCAGATACAGACAGTACAAATCAGTAGGGGGTGTTAGGATGTCAACGAGAGATAAAAAGTTACTTATTATATTAGCGGGTGTTGCCATTTTAGCACTGACATATTTTTTGATTTTTATTCCACAGTCCAATAAGAGGGATTCGCTCAAGAGTGAAAACATGAACCTGAAATCACAGTACAATCAGCTTTCAGCACTTGCGGCAAAGGCGGATGACTACACAGAGAAGACAAAGGATATGTCTGATGCCATGCAGCAGGTATATGACAATTTCCCTTCATATTTACAGATAGAAAACGGCATCATGGATGCGGTTGCTATCGAGAAATCTACCAATACAAATATTACAGAGCTTACAGTCGGCTCACCGACAGCTATTGATGTGAATAATCCGACCGGTGAAGCCGGTACAGATTCTTCGTCAGGAAGCAGTTCAGACAGCAGTACCACGGATAGCAGTAATGCAGACAGTTCGCAGAGCTCTCAGACCGCTGATGGCAACAGCTCTCAGTCACAGACAGGCGACGGCAGTGCAGCTGATGGCAGTACATCAACAGGCTCTGCAAAGTCTACGGTTACAGGTTATCAGCTTTATGATGTCAGCACAGTTATGGCATTCAAGACAGAGTATCATGGGCTTAAGGCTATGCTTGGAGAGGTGATTGGTTCATCACAGAAGAAAACTATCAGCACGCTCAACGTGAGCTTTGATGATTCGACAGGCAAGCTGACAGGTGAGATGCTTGTGGATTCATATTTCCTGTATGGACTTGATAAGCCATATGAGGCACCATACATACCTGCAGTACCACATGGTACAAATAATCTGTTTGGTACAACAAACTAACTGATTATTATAATATTAGGTTATTAGATTAGCGGGTTATTGAGACCGTAAGTGATAAATATCAAATGTTAGATTATTGAGTTATGAGATAACAAAATACAAGAGGGGAGGAAGCAGATTTGAGAAAGCTAAAAAACGATGATCGAGGAGTAACACTTGTGGAGATTATTGTGTCGATTGCTATTCTCGCAATAATCGTGCTTCCTTTTTTGAATGCATTTGTCACAGCTACAAAGACCAATGTAAAGGCTAAAAACGAGATGAATGCTACACATCTGGCGACAAACATTATGGAGGGTATTGAAAAGAACTCCATGAAGACACTGGCATATCAGTTTAACTATCCGTCGGAGGGCTTTGATGTGGCGGACGGTTTTAATATATCAGATGGAAGCAGTGCATGTGAGCTTCTTAAGAAGTCGGGTAAGTTTGATAATGTAAAGAGGCTTGAGGATATCAGTGCTGAGATTGTAAACAAGGACGATGTCATCACTAGCTGTATCCACAAGACTGATGCATCAGCCAAAATAAGCGATACATCGCTTTGGAATTTCAGGGAGTCGGATGCGCACAAGTATTATTTCTATATGTCTGGTGTGCAGTCAGGCACAAAGAAATACAATGCTCTTGTGACAGTGGATGCAAAATCGGACGCAGAGTCGGACAATAAGGTTAAAAAGTACAACATGGACGAGGTAGCGGATATGTCGGCCATGGATGCAAATTTTGACTGCATGAGTGCAGACAAGTATTCTGCTACAAATATTATATATGCATTTAATAATATGCCTGGTGTAGGCGGCATCACTCAGCAGGATATCAAAAGAACTATCACCATAGATATAGAAAAGTATGGAGCTTCGAGTAATAAGGCTACCAAGGTTACGGTGTCGTATTCATATTCTATCAATAAGAATGGAGTAAGAAAGACTTTTCCGGATCCGAATAGTGCACTGAAGGATGATTATACCATGGTGATTTATGATAATTCTTCAGATACTGTGAACCATAATCTAAGGAATGTCTATCTGTTTTACAATCCATGGTACACATCTACAGGAACACTTTACAATACCTGCAACGATGTCATTATAATCAATAATAAGGACAAGCTGGACTGCACGGTAAACATTGTAAAGCAAAAGACTATATCGGATCAGTCAGAGTTGAGCACGAAGGAGAGTACATATAAGGCATATGTGAAGGTAAGTGAGCCGGGAAATCGTACAGGTCATGCTTATACTCATATAGCCACCAATCTGAATGTAAATATGGGAGCACCGGATAATCCACTACAGCCCGATCAAGCTATATATGGCTTTAATAACAATGTAATTCAGAATGATGTAAAGGCAATTGTCGATATAAAGAATCTGACAAAAAGCAATGCATCTGAAAGGCTGTATGATGTGAAGGTGGCTGTATACGAGAGCAAGGCTTCACTGGATGATATATTTAAGGATAAAGACCCGGTTGTTACGATGACCGGAAGCATGGGGTATTAATTATGAAGCGTAATGATAACCGTGGTGCTTCCTTTGTGATGGTTGTAGTTGCAATGGCTATAGTGGCTGTTTTAGCTGTGACTGTGCTGTGGATAGCGCTTATGAACCTCCAGATGAAGGTGACGGACGAAAAAAATACAGACAACTTTTACTCGGCAGAGGGTGTGCTGGATCAGATATGTACCGGTCTGCAGGGAGATATTTCCAAGGCTTACTCAGCAGGATATACAAAGGTTATGGAGAATTACTCTGACAGCAGCATAAATGAGGCCGGCAGACAGAGTATATTTGCGCAGGAGTATTTAAAGAGCTTAAAGGGAAGTCTTGAGTCTGACAATACCGGTATGCACTATAAAACTGAAAAGCTTAAAGACTATGTGGATAGTAAGCTCACAGACGAAAACTCAAAGCCACACGCTGTGGTCAAGGCGGTAAATGCCGATGAAAATGGAAATGGACTGCTCAAGGTATACAACAGCCGCGCAGTCATTAATGGCATCAGGGTAGAGTATACCGATGAAAAGGGATTTAAATCAATAATAGAAACAGATATTTCTCTGGGAGTTCCATCCATGAGCTTTACAGCATCGGGAGGAGTTCCGGAGCTTTTTACATATTCTCTTGTCGGAAATGAAGGACTGGATATTATATCAGGACTTAATAAAGTGAATCTATCCGGTAATCTCTACGCCGGCTGTGAAAATGCGGCAGGCACAGGGACTTCTACTACGAGTGTTACCATTCCAAACAATGCCACACTTGATGTAAAGGATACCAGCTATATGATTGCAGAGGGCGATATAGAGGTGGGAGACTTTGCCGGAAAAGATACTGGTACAATAAAAAAGAATATGGCGGGGGTACACAATAACAGTACACTTTCTGTTGATTCACAGTGCCAGCTGTGGACAAGCAACATAAATGTAAATGGTGCAACAGTCAATTTAGATGGCATGACATATGTGGCAGATGACATGACCTTAAAGGGTACAGGCTCAAAGGTTACACTTGGCAAGAATAATAAGAATAACAATGCGAAGTACGTCGGCTTTGGCAACGGAGGTGCTGACAAGGAAAATCCTGTCGCAGGCGATAGCTCTGCTATTATCATAAACGGCAGGGAGGCATCTCTTGATATGTCAAATATCAGGGAGCTTATGTTAGCAGGAACCGCATATATCAATACCCAGGCTATTGTAAACTCAAGTAGTGTGGGTACACAAAACAGCAATGTGGGCATGGGTGAGTCAATCTCTGTAAAGGGTGACCAGATAGCATACCTTGTGCCGCCTGAGTGCATAGGCACAAGTGGAGATGGTGCGGATGCCAAATCGCTTTACAACAAGAATCCACTTTCCTATAAGGAGTACAAGGATATCACGGCAACCGGACAGGATCAGACAAAGTATACTGAAGTTAATGCTAATGTGGTCAGCACAAAGACAGGTAAGTCTCTCTCGGCATATCTGCCGGAGAAAAAGACAATCGACAACTGTATAAAGAAGGTCTTTGTTCCTTCTACTGATAATAGTGATGATGGACTTGTATACTATTATGTAAATCTGCCAACGAACAAGGCAGCTGAGTATTACAGAGACTATTTTGGCGCAGACAGTGACAAGCTCAATAGATACACTAAGTTCTATACTGACAGCATAAAGGTAAATGAGGCAGCAAGCATCTATACTGCCGGCAATTACAGCATCTACGATGGCAGCAATTTAAGCCTTTTGAAGGGCATAGCTGATGGTGTGGACATGGATGCACAGTCAGATGCCTTACAGCGCACGTATACTGCACTAAACTCAAAGCTTTTGACAAATTATGCGGATTTACCGACAAATGCAGCAAGTGTTTCGCTTTTTACAAATATAGTTAACAATACCAATTTGTTGAAAATAGTGCCAAATTCCGGTAATAAACATATATTTGAGACTGAGTATCAGGGGAAAAAATACCAGGCAATTGTCAAAAACGGTAACTACACCTATGATGCAAATGACAAATCACATAATGTGGATATAATTGTTGCTACGGGAGATGTGACACTGAATGCTGACTTTACAGGTACCATAGTTGCAAAGGGCAGGATAATTGTAAACAAAGACCAATGCGAGATTGATAATGGTACTCAGGAGGTATTTAAGGCATTGCTTCTTGAAAAGGTAAGTGATGCAGACGATGCACTGCACCTGTATGATGTGTTCATGGACGGTGCCAACTATCTGGGTAATGTTTCTTCTTTTTCAAATAAGAAAGAGGCGGACACAAAAATAGATTATGCTACGCTCATTACATACCAGAACTGGACCAAGGAGTAGAAAACAAGCGGCTTTTAAGGCGCAAAACAGCTGCGAAATATTTATATTTGGCAAATTTTGACGATATATACAAGGGAGGAATCCAATATGTCTGTAACAGAAAAAAAGAATAATGGCGGTTTCTCTCTGGTAGAGCTTATAGTAGTGATAGCGATATCTGTCGTACTTATAGGTGCGGCAACCATATCCATTCGTTCGGTCATGGGTGTTGAGGTGAAGCAGTGTGCCAGAAATATTGAATCGATAATTAACAAAACAAGAGTTACCACGATGGGAAAGGACAGCGCAGTTCTTGAGATATATAAGGATGCATCAGATGGTGCCTACTATTATAAGACAACCATAAATGGTACAGTATCTGCTCCGAGCAAAGTCGGAAAGAGCAGGATTGATGTTTACTATTCCATGAAGGATGATTATAGTGACAAGACACAATTGAACAGCTCAGACAAGATAATGCTTCAGTTTGACAGAAGCTCAGGTGCACAAAAGCCTGATGCCAATGGTAAGTGCTGCAGCCGTATCTGGATTCAAAAAAACAGCACAGAAAAGGTTATCACGATATACAAGGAGACCGGTAAGGTGGTATGTGAGTAATTTACATAGTTTAATGATGAATATTTTATTTTGACGCAAGGCTGTTATAAGGTTGTATGATGAAATCGGAGAGGAAGATGAACCATGAAACTTTTAAGGCGCATGAACAAATCAAATAATAGGAAAAACAGTGGCTTTACACTTGTTGAGCTTGTCATTGTCATGGCGATAATGGGAATACTGGGTCTGGCTGTTGTGGGCTTTATCGGTACGAGCACGAAGCAGTATAAATACGCTTCAAAGGATGTAGATTTACAGTATGAGGCACAGCTTACGATGAATCAGATAGGAGACCTGATAATTGATGCGCAAAAGGGTGTCAAGTATGAGCCTGCTACAGTGGCAGCGCCGGTGGAGGTGGCATCAGCAGCCCCTGAGGCCGGTTATATTGCAACTGCATCAGCGGAAGAAGCGTCATCCGAAGAAGCATCATCTGAGGAAACATCATCCGACAGCAAGCTGATTATCTACAACAAGGATTGTACATACAATATCATATACAGACCATCAGAGCACAAAATTTATCTGCGAAAGGATACACTGGATCCTGCAACAGGTGCGGTGAAGGCAGATGGTCAGGGCAAGGAATCTCTTATGGCAGAAAATGTCACAGGCTTTACACCTGATTTAAGCGAGGCAGAAAGCAAGAATTCTGTCGGAATTGTCGTGGACTTTAAGGCAGGAGACAAGAAGTATACTTCAAAGCAGAACTTCACTATGCGCAATAAGGTACCGACTGGGGCAGATGTGGAGTATGTGGCACCGGCAGAGCCTGAAGGAATAAGGATATATTACAAAGGCAAGGATGTAACCAACGGAACAGTATACTATGAGATGAAGAAAAATCAGAATAAATTAAAGTTTACTGATAAGATTCTGGGTGGAAAGTATGACTCAAAAAATGTAACGTGGGATCATTCCGGAACCCAAAATGGTGGAAACTTTAATGCTAATGGTGATGTATATAATGTAGAACTTATGGATAATGAAACTACAGATCAATTTGTTATCACAGTAACATCCAAAGACGATACGTCATTGACGGCAAAGGTAACTGTAAACGTAGCACATCCAATCAATATTCTGCATTGTGATGCAGATAAGCATTTCAATTTAGGACAGACGCATCAATTGTTTATTGATGAAGGGGAGTTGAAAAATTCTTCATTAAATGGCAAATATCAGATTAAGGATTTTGTATGGCATATGGAGGTAGAAAGTGTCAGCTCAACAGGTGCAACAGAGCACAAGGGAGATATATCCTTTAGAATGGGCGATGATGGCAAGCTGATTTATGGCCCGGAGGGCAATGGTGAGCCTGATGGAATATTTAAGTTTAGTTCAAATGAGATTGCAGGAGAAACAGGAGCACAAGGTAAGCTAGATGATCCTAAATATAAGAACTATCTTAATTATTATATTTTAGGTTATAATAAAGAAATGCATATCACTCTCGGAAATGATTTTCTTACCGGAGAGAAATTAAATATCAGCGTCTGGCTTGGACTTGAGGATATGCCGGAGTTTAAGTCAAATACAATTACGTTTTACACATATCATGAAACAGAGTAGTTTTTTACAAAAGGAGCAATCGCAATGAGCAAATTAAGAAAAAAAATAGTGGTTCCAATATCACTCACACTTACAGGATGTCTCGTTGTGGCAGCTTTTGTGCTGAATGACAGCCTAACAAAGGTCGATGCAAATGTAGCATTCAATGGAATATCTGATATAGTCAGCTCACATGGCAAGGACAAGCCCTTCAATATAGTGGAGGTGGTGCCTGACAAGAAAATGGCATCCATCGGTTATCTGATTGACGGTCAGGAGCCTGACGATTGGTTTGGAACACTGTCAAAGATGTCTGACAAAGAGGGGGACGGTGTACAAAAAAGGGCTGATTATATGGCAGGTCTGAAAACAAAGCTTGAGCCTATTACTACATATAAAAAGGATAACACAAAGCCTCTGTACTATGAGCAGTATGAGGAGAGCTATGTCAGTCTGGGCAATGACTGGAGTGAGCTTGCCCTTGTAGATATGGATAAAATAAATCAGGGCACCGAAGGCTACAAGATGACAAAGCAGGAGAAGGGTGACTACAAGTTCAATACCGATTACCAGCTTGCTGTAAATGAAGATGGACTGCCTACAGGTCATTACAGACAGAATGTTGACCATTATGTTTTCATGCAGGGCGAGGATGAGACAGAAGATGGCTCTGAATCTGTGGATACAGGAAAAAGAGGCTACTACAGTGTTGCGTTTACTGCAGTCAAATTGCCGGATGGCATGACAAATACACAGTATCTGGTAGGGACTGATAATTCACAGAAAGCTGATGGAAATACAGACAGCGGTACAGCTGGTAATATCGATAGCAGCACAGACAATACGACAGATACAGGCACAGCAGATGACACATCAGACAAGCATGTGGTTTATTCTATAAAGAGCGCATATGCCATTGGTTCTGCTGAGGGCATGCAAAACATAGCAAAATATGACCCAAAGGCATATATTTACAGAAAAGACAATTCAGATATCACATCACCATATGAATTTGTTGCAAGAGCTGACCAGATGGCAAGTCTGCCTGATGGCAGTAAGCCGGATTATGAGAAGTATACATACTGTACGGTTGAGATGGAGTATGTGCCTGCAGATAAAATCATTGATGACGAGACCTACTACGAGGTGGACACTAAGGTACCTATTGAGTTTAATTACGATGAGACCGGCGAGTATGGAGCAGTGCTTGACTCACAGAATCCATACGAGAAGATAGATGATGGCACACCGGACAATCAGCCGGCAGGTAACACAGGCAGGGTAATCCTCACTGATACAGACGGATATTTTGATATAGTTAAGGACAGCCAGACATACACCTATGTGGGTGAGGGAAATGGTGATTATATCATGGAGGCTGATAAAAACGGCTCGCTTGATTATCCTGTAAATACCACACGCATATATTATAAGGGTGGTTTCAAGAACAATAACTGGTTCAGAACAGGTGTATTTAACCAGGAGGGCAAGACAGGCGATGCTGATAAGACTGCCAAAATGACCTTCAATGTAAAAACGGTCACACCCAAGGAGCTTGAGCAGATAGATGTGTCAACAATTGATTTACTCTATCTTTCCGGCTCAAAGTCCGTCCTTTCAAAGGATTTAGGAGACGATGCTGCAAAATATAATACTGATAATGACATTTCATGGGACAAGGTAAAGCAGATAGTCCAGCGTGTACACCAGAGTGGTATAATGATGCCTGTTATAGTGGATAATGGTATTGTGTGGCCTGATTCGAATGCAGATTACTCCAGCAACATTAAAAAGCTTGCAGGTCTTTTAAGCTGTAACAATTTCAGTTCCTTGAATTTTACTAAGGACTCTGCTGATAATTTTATTAACTGGGGGAATGACATAAAATACTATAAGGTTGACAGTGGAACCCATAAATATGGTTTTGTAATTGGCAACGAATATGTTATTCCACGAAACTATAATCCTAGTACGGATGTGCCATTTGTTTTAAGAGATGATTTTGCTTCTGCATTTATTGCAAATGAAGATGAAACTCAATTTGTCGAAGCAGCTAAAAATGAAAATTTTGACGAGATAGCAGAGTATATCAACTCAGAGAATACAAGCAGGAAAAAAGAAAATGATACTCTTGGAAAGGACGAGTATGCATACTATGACAAGGAGATTTCAAAGGCGATAGTTTTAAGCTATATCATATCGTATGCCGATAAAAGAGACATTATAAACCCGACAGATAGTCTGAACATACTGGATATAGAGCCTGGAACTGTAAAAAATGAGTCTGACGCTTTAAATTATGATAAGCTAAAAAATTGGCTTGGATCAAGATGCCCGGAGAAAAAAAAGGTTACAATAACAAGGGTTACGAGTGCAGAATTTATTGGAAGAATAGAGGATCTCAATAATTATGATATGATATATATGGGACTTGTAGCCGATAATCTGAATTATAGAGATGGTCATACAGTATATAATGATTGGAAAATGGATGGGCTTAAATACTCAAATGTTGGTGACATTGTTGTTATAAATCCGAAAGATGTGGTAAATTATTGGGGATATGATATGCTCAAGAATGGTCATGCGGGATTGCTGGATACTGATTATATAAATGATGGAGAGGCGCTTAATACTCAGCTTACATTAAGAGGAAATGGAAATAATGCTGATTATTTAACTGCTCCAAACACATACAGAGGTTCAGGCAATGATATTACTAAGCAGAAGGTTTCAGAATTGGAGGATTATATAAAGGCGGGCTTTCCTGTCGTCTTTTCAGATGGCTTTTTCAGCAATGATAGCAAGTATAAAAGTGGAATTAATGAGGATTACATTGATAACTGTTCAAATGTTTTTACCTTATTATGTGATGTAAAAGATAAAGATAATGTTCTTAAAGTGGACAACAAGGGAGAATTAAAAAATAAGTCAAATGAGACAGCGGTGCTTGTTACATACCTGACTACTGAAAAACCTGAAATATTACTCAAGGAGCAGGAAAAAGTAAAAGATACAGATTATGTTGAGATTAGTAATAATCAGATCACATTGGAATTTTCAATAAACAATGCAGGCGGTGCGGATTCCAAAGCGAGTTTTAATGCACAGCTGTTCTTGGATTCGAATTCCGATGGTAAGTTTTCGACAACCAATGAAGGAATAGATGCAAATAAGATAAAAATATATTGTGATGGCACTATTGTGAATCCGGTAATGGGTGATAATGGTAAATATATGTATAGTCTGAATGCAGGCAATTATAATTATAAACTGGTCTATGATTTGCCGAATGGCTATGTAGGAGTTATGCCTTGGCAGCTTCGTGTAAGTCAGGCTACAAATAGCTACAGATATGATCAGAAATCCGGATATGTGTATGCCAAAAATTCAAAAGGCAGTCCTACAAAAGTCAAGATTCTTCAGATTAATTCAACCTTGAAGCATAATGAGGGCTTTAGGGGAAATTTTGATATGCAGGCGCAGAAGAATGATAGCAATACAAAGTTTCATAAATTACTTAGTCAAGTGAAGGATTTTGACCTGGATATAGAAACAGTTCGTTATGACAACGTACCTAAAATGGATGAGGTATGTGATAAGCTGCAGACATACGATATGCTTGTAATTGGATTTGGTGATTGTTATGATATTGATAATACAAATAATCATCTCGATAAAATAAAAGCATATATCCAGTCAGGAAAACCGGTATTGTTTGCTCATGATACAACGTCATTTTGTAATAATAAAAATGATAATAAATATAATAATGTCTGGGGATATAAGTTTAACTCTATAATTCGTGATACTGTCGGACTGGACAGGTATGGAATCTTGTCAAATGAGTATTTAAAGAAGGGCAATACATTACAGAGTACTGATGAGGATTTTGATAAAGCTGTACAGACTGCCAAAAAGAATAATACTGATATTGCATATGAGCCAAAATCTGATAATTCAGTTATTGTCAGACAGAATCAGGGATTTACTTATGCAGATTTAAATCAGTATCAGTGGAAAGATAATGGTAACGATCATGGCGAGTACAGGCTGTATTCAGGGCTAGATGGTAATGATTTTGAAGCTAAGACTAATAAGGCAGTCAAGGTTAATTCAGGACAGATTACCACATATCCTTTTAAGATTGCTGACGAAATAAATATAGCTACCACTCATAAGCAGTACTACCAGCTGGATATGAATCAGGATGCTGATGGTGATGGTGAGAGTGATATTGTTGTATGGTATACCTTGTCAAACCATGGAATTTATGAGCAGTCTCCAAAGGATGTAAGAAATAATTATTATATTTACACAATGGGAAATGTAACATACTCAGGTGTAGGACATTCCGATTTCTCAAATAATGATGATGAATTGAAACTTTATATAAACACTATGATTGCTGCATATAGTGCATCAGTTCATGAGCCGTCAATTTATCTTAAGGAGAATGCAGATACTGATTCAAATGACATAACTACATTATATGCAACTATTGATGATGCCATTGAAGAAGAAGCAGCTAATAAAGCGGATGCCAGACTAGATGGTGCAGACAGTACGCAGGATGTTTATTTTACGGTAAAGGATTCAAACCTTGTGCGAAATCAGATTGATGAAAAAACTGTTGTTTATTTGGATTTTTATATCGAGGATCCGCAAAAAAATCCAAATGATGAAACGATTGGCACCGGAAATGATAAGATTTACTTAAAGAAGGTGGACTGGGATATCTATACACTGAATAATGATGGAACAGAAAATGAACAGATAAATAACAGTAAAGAAAACAGTCAATTAAATAAGGATCCAAGGGACTTCTTTGAAAATAACAAGACATATAAGGTAAAGGTACCATTGAGTGCTTTACCGGAGGGAGCTAATTCTATAAAGATTTATGCCGTAGGATATAGTAAGATTTACCAGTCACAGGTGAGCGGTGGTGATAAAGAAACTACAACAGCAAAGGCATACAAGACCTTCCAGATACAGCGTGTAGGTCTTGCTGATTTGGATTAGTTTTCAAAGGCTCCTGGCTATCACATACTTTTCGTTTAAGCACAATTTATCAAACAGAGACTTATATAAACCATTTATATAGTCTCTGTTTTTTTACTGTTTCTTTATACTTTCTTTATTGAATTATCCGCGCTTATTGATAAAATAGATAGTATGCGCACGATTGCGGATATTTTTGCATTCGTGTATGGGGGATAATTAACCGGAAAGAAAGGAAACGTTTATGAGTAAAATTTTCAAAAACCTGATTCCATACTGGCGATGGATCATATTAATATTTGTTTTTCTCATTGCTCAGGCTTACTGTGATCTGGCTTTGCCTGCGTACACATCTGACATCATTGATGTTGGTATCCAGGATCATGGCATTGAGCATATCCTGCCAAAGGAGATTACATCGGAGGATTATCAGATGGCACAGACATTTATGCTGTCTGACGAGAAAGAAAAATTTACGGACTGTTACGAGGCGCAGGATGCTTCAAAATCTGATGACGGTGTGGCAAAATACAAGCTGACAGCTGATTCGGACACACTTGATAAGCTGGATGAGGAGCTTTTGGTTCCTCTTGTCATGGCATATCAGGCTTTTCAGTCGGGTGAGCAGATGGATGTGGATGCATCGGCTATCCCGCAGGGAGTAGCGCTCGATGATAACATGATAAAGCAGATAAGAAGCAAGGTGCAGGAAAAAATCGATGCGGTGGGTTCAGCTACTTTAAAGTCCATGGGTGTAACTTTTGCGACAAAGTGTGATGAGAATGCAGGAATCGACGTGGATGCCAATCAGGTTGCTTATCTGTGGAAGGCAGGCGCCAAGATGGCAGCCTTTGCAGCTATTATGCTTATAGCAGCATGTGTTGTAGGTTTTGCGGCTTCAAAGGTCGGTGCCGCTGTCGGGAGGGATTTGAGGGAGAAGACCTTTTCAAAGGTTGTAGGTTTTTCAAATGCCGAGATTAACAAATTCTCTACGGCATCACTGATTACGAGAAGCACGAACGATATACAGCAGATTCAGATGGTTACTACTATGATGCTTCGTATGGTGCTTTACGCGCCAATCGTTGGTATCGGTGGTATCATCAAGGTGGCACAGACCAAATCCGGCATGGAGTGGGTGATTGCCATTGCGGTTGCTGCCATCATGGTTTTTATTTTCACACTGGTTGGCATTGCTATGCCAAAGTTCAAGATTATGCAGAGTCTTGTAGACAAGGTAAACCTTGTTTCTCGTGAGATTCTTACAGGTCTTTCCGTTATCAGGGCTTTCGGCCGTGAAAAGGAGGAGGAAAAGAGGTTTGATGAGGCTAACCGTGAGCTTACACGCACACAGCTGTTTACAAACCGTGTCATGACCTTTATGATGCCGGGTATGTCCATGATCATGTACTGCATCACACTTGGTATCGTGTGGGTTGCAGCAGGCAGAATAGACAAGGGTTCTATGCAGGTAGGTACCATGACTGCGTTTATTACATATGCCATGATGATTGTTATGTCATTCCTCATGCTTTCAGCCATGTCCATCATGCTTCCGAGAGCTGGTGTTGCGGCAGAGCGTATCGATGAGGTTATAAAGACAAACAGCACTGTAAATGATCCAAAAGAGCCTGTTACTGAGGCTGATCACAGAGGTGTTATCCGTTTCAACCATGTGGATTTCAGATATCCGGGAGCAAAGGAGGATGTGCTTTCAGACATTGATTTTGTGGCGGAGCCGGGCAAAACCACAGCTATCATCGGAAGTACCGGCTGTGGAAAGTCTACACTTGTAAACCTGATTCCGCGTTTCTATGACGTGACTGGAGGCTCAATAGAGCTTGATGGACACGATATCAGAGACTACACACTAAGTGAGCTTCGCGAGTCAATAGGCTTTGTTCCGCAGAAGGGTATTCTTTTCTCGGGAACCATCGCCTCAAACCTGCGCTTTGGTAAAGCAGACGCGAGTGATGAGCAGATAAAAAAGGCTGCGGATATCGCACAGGCTTCTGAGTTTATCGAGACAAAGAATGACAGGTATGAAAGCTCAATCGCACAGGGCGGCTCAAACGTGTCAGGTGGTCAGAAGCAGAGGCTTGCCATAGCAAGAGCTATCGCAAAGGACCCTCATATTTATGTGTTTGATGACAGCTTTTCAGCACTCGATATGAAGACTGACGCGCGTCTGCGTGCAGCCTTAGCAGAGGTTACAGAGAGTGCTTCCGTTATTATCGTGGCACAGCGTATCAGCACGATTATTCATGCTGACCAGATTCTCGTGCTCGATGACGGTAAAATCGTAGGAAAAGGCACCCACGAGGAGCTTCTTAAGAATTGCGATGTATATATGCAGATTGCACAGTCACAGCTTTCAGCCAGGGAACTTGGAATTGATGATAACAAAAAGGAGGGCATGTAAGATGAGTGAGAATAATAACGAACAGTTTAAGATGCCTCCTAAGAGGCCAAGAGGGCCAATGGGACGTGGCCCCGGAATGGTCACAGAAAAGGCCAGGGATTTCAAGGGCTCTACAAAGAAACTCATAAAGTATCTCGGCAGATACTGGGCTGCTATCATTGCAGTTATGATTTTTGCAGCAGTTTCGACTGTCTTCTCCGTTGCAGGACCGAAGGTCATGGGTAAAGCCACCACTGCGCTTGCCGAGGGACTCATGAACAAGATTGCGGGAACAGGCGGCATAGATTTTGATTATATTGCAAAGGTTCTTTTGTTTACGCTGGCTTTATATGTGGTGAGTGCCATCTTTATGTTTGTCCAGGGACTTATCATGACAGGCATCACGCAGAAGACCTGCTACAGGATGCGTAAGGACATCACGAGCAAAATCAACCGTATGCCGATGAAGTATTTCGAGTCAAGGACATATGGTGAGGTACTTTCGCGTATCACAAACGATGTGGACACACTCGGACAGAGCTTGAACCAGAGTATCACACAGATTATTACATCTGTTGCCACTTTGGTCGGTACACTGGTCATGATGCTGTCTATTTCACCGCTCATGACGCTGATTTCACTCGTTATCCTGCCAGTTTCGATGATACTTATTTCGTTTGTCATAAAGCATTCACAGAAATACTTCAGACAGCAGCAGGAGTATCTGGGACACATAAACGGACAGGTCGAGGAGGTGTACGGAGGCCACCTCGTCATAAAGGCATATAATAAAGAGGCAGAGACTGTAAAGACCTTTAAGGAGGCCAACAATGTGCTCTACAAATCCGCATGGAAATCACAGTTCCTTTCAGGACTTATGATGCCTATCATGCAGTTTGTAGGAAACTTAGGATATGCGGGAGTAGCCATCTCAGGTGGTATACTTGCCATAAAGAATGTCATCACAATCGGTGATATCCAGGCATTTATACAGTATGTGAAGAATTTCACACAGCCAATCCAGCAGATAGCGCAGGTGGCAAACCAGCTTCAGTCGATGGCGGCTGCATCTGAGCGTGTATTTGAGTTCCTCGATGAGGAGGAAGAGGATATAACAGTGGAAAATCCTGTAAAGCCAGACCATATCGAGGGAAGTGTAGAGTTTTCGCATGTACACTTTGGTTATAATCCTGACCAGATCATCATCAATGATTTTTCTGCAAAGGTAAAGCCGGGACAGCAGGTTGCTATCGTTGGACCGACAGGAGCGGGAAAGACTACCATGGTCAAGCTTCTTATGAGATTTTATGATGTAAGCTCAGGTGCCATTCTTGTAGACGGACATGATATCAGGGATTACAACAGAGCCGATCTGCGAGATGCATTCGGCATGGTATTGCAGGACACATGGCTCTTTAAGGGCACCATTATGGAAAATATCCGCTACGGCCGTCTGGATGCCACAGATGAGGAGGTCATCGCGGCAGCAAAGGCAGCACATGCGCATCACTTTATCCAGACATTGCCGGGTGGCTACGATATGGAGCTCAACGAGGATGCATCCAATGTGTCACAGGGACAAAAGCAGCTTTTGACAATAGCAAGAGCCATTCTTGCAGACAATCCAATCCTTATCCTTGATGAGGCCACATCCTCTGTCGATACACGTACAGAAATCCGTATCCAGAAGGCACTCGACAATCTGATGAAGGGCAGAACAAGCTTTGTCATCGCCCACAGGCTGTCTACTATCAAGAATGCCGATATGATTCTTGTCATGAAGGACGGAGACATTATCGAGCAGGGTACACACGATGAGCTTCTTGCAAAGAACGGATTTTACGCAGAGCTGTATAACTCTCAGTTTGAAGAATAGAGAAAGCACGGGTATCGTGCAGTTTTGCGAATATGCGTGGGCTGAATGGTTACATAAAATTAAAAAAAAATACGCTCTCGACAAAATTCGACAAAATGTGTTATCATAAAAGCATACAATTTGTTTTGACATGACAGTAATTGGCGGCATAGGAGATTTTAATGAGCACTTTAAATGTCGCAGTAGCAGACGAAAAGAAAAACATGCAGAGTTTATTAAAGGGCATGGAGTTTTTAGGAACAGCAAGAAGTAGTGATGAAGCATACAACATGATAAACGGTAATGCCGGTTCTGATGTGGTACTTGTGTATGTAAAGAGAGCATCCGGTGACACTGAGCCACTTGATGATACATATATGGAGAAAAAATCCCTTGAGACACAGGTGACGGATATCATTCATGAGATAGGTGTTCCGGCTCATATAAAGGGATATCAGTATCTTAGGACTGCGATAGTGATGTGCGTTGAGGATATGGAAATGCTTAGCTCTATCACAAAGCTTTTGTATCCCACTATTGCAAAGAAGTACAAGACTACCTCAAGCAGGGTGGAGAGAGCCATAAGGCATGCTATCGAGGTGGCATGGAGCAGAGGCAGGATGGATACGATAGACTCCATGTTTGGATACACTGTAAACTATGGTAAGGGCAAGCCTACCAATTCGGAGTTTATTGCCCTGATTACAGACAAAATACGTCTAGGGATGTAAAAATCGTCATTATAGACAAATAAAACCACGTTTTGATAAATTTACTAGGCAAAATGTACTCCCGCGTGATATAATATAGTATACATTCTATTGGTTTCAGGATGTATACTATATTTTTTATCAGATTAATCGTTGTTTAAATAACTGTAATCTGGGGGAGGTTTCAGCATGGACAAAATGAAAATATTAATGGCCGCATCAGAGGCAATACCTTATATGAAGACAGGTGGACTAGCTGACGTAGTGGGATCTTTACCGAAATATTTTGACAAGGACAGATATGACGTGAGAGTTATACTTCCGAAGTACAAATGTATGGATGATAAATTACTGCCACAGCTTAAGTTCGTCTGTCATTTTTATGTCAATCTCAACTGGCGCAGGCAGTATGTGGGGATTTTTACATCGCAGTATGATGGTGTGACATATTATTTTGTCGACAATGAGTTTTACTTTGCAGGAGATAAGCCATACAACAATATATACGAGGATGTGGAGAAGTTTGCTTTCTTTTCAAAGGCGGTGCTTGAGGCTTTGCCGGTTATAGATTTTGCCCCGGATGTGATACATTGTAATGACTGGCAGACAGGACTCTTGCCGGTTTTTCTAAAGACAGTATACGGCTCAGACAATTTCTATGCCGGTATCAAGACAGTCTTTACCATTCACAATATGAAGTTTCAAGGGCGATGGAAGATTAAAGAGGTGGCTGATGTTACAGGACTTCCGGAGCATATTTTTAATTCAGGGGAGCTGGAGTTCTATGGTGAGGCTAATTATTTAAAGGGCGGCATAGTATATGCAGATGAGATTACGACTGTCAGTCCGACATATGCAGATGAAATCTGTACACCTGAGGGCGGAGAGGGCCTGGATGGCCTGATGCTTGAGCGGCGCAGGCATTTGAGAGGCATTGTAAACGGTATAGATTATGATGTCTTTAATCCTATGAAGGATACATATCTGGATAAGCATTTTTCTGTAAGGGAATTGAGTGGAAAGGTCGTTAATAAGCGTCAGCTGCAGGAGAAGTATGGTCTGGCTGTGGATAAGGATGTCATGCTGATTGGAATAGTTTCGCGTCTGACAAAGCAGAAGGGCTTTGATCTGGTGGCATATGTGATGGAGGAGATGCTTTCCACCATGAATGTACAGTTTATAGTGCAGGGCACAGGAGAGCAGCAGTACGAGGAGATGTTTAATTATTTCCATGGCAGGTATCCGCAGAAGCTTGGAGTATATATCGGTTACTCAGAGGAAAATGCACATGAGATATATGCAGGCTGTGACGCATTTCTCATGCCGTCTCTTTTTGAGCCGTGCGGCTTGAGCCAGCTCATGTCTATGCGATATGGTACGCTGCCTATAGTCAGGGAGACCGGTGGTCTTAAGGACACTGTAGTGCCGTACAATGAGTACGAGAATACGGGCGATGGCTTTTCCTTTGCCAATTATAATGCGCATGATATGCTGCATGTCATCAAATATGCTCTTGATGTGTTTGAAAACCATAAGGACAGATGGCAGGAGATGATGCAGCGCGCCATGAGGCATGACTTCTCATGGAAGGCATCTGCGAAAGAGTATGAGAAGCTTTACGACATGCTGCTTGGCAACTAGTACATCGTTCTGCAAATAACAGGCCAATAATTTTCATGAATTTCCAAATATGTTCTTAGAAAGTAAAATACCGGATACATATCTATGATATGATATCCGGTATTTTGTGTTATCGGGTTATATGATTATCAGTAGACAGTGTCTGTTTTACTATCGTATATGTAGTACCTCTCGCCGAGTACTTCCTCGTCGCGTACCTCTGTAGAGTTTACCTCACAGATGAATTCGCTTAGGTTGCAGACATCTATATCGCTATCCAGCGGCATTACCAGAAATTCATGGATACTGCTTGGTATGAGCAGCATATTGCCGCCGAGCTTTTTTGCCAGCGAGCTTAGCACACCCGGGTAGAGTATGGCGGATGCGCCGTTTGTCTGCCTGCTGTTTGTAAGGATATACATAGGCAGGCTGTCAAAATCACAGACTGCGCGCATCTGATTGGCATAGCCCGGACATTTTTTGGCAAGAAACTCTGCCATGTTGATTATTGAGCATGGAAGTATCCTTGGTGTATTTTGCATTGAGGCGCGGATTAGTGTTTCTGTATCTATGCCCCAGCGTGACAGAAGCGCATCTGTGACTGTAATGGTGCCAAATTCAGGCAGTTGCGCTCCTACATATACTTCAAATATGATGGCAAAATCCAGATATTTGATATAGGGCACGTCCTTTAGCTGCTTTTGGTTTTTGTCGTAGCTTATGAGCTGGAAAATTATTTTCTCCTTTACCTTGGAAAAATCATCACAGAAGCTTATGTCAAAATCTTCAGTTGGCTTGAAATCATTGTAGGTGGATAAAATTGCATCGAGAATAGAATCAATGGATACACCATCAAGATACCAATGGTAGTAAGGATTGAGATAAATAGTCGGTGCTATATTGAATTTGGGATTGATAATCACCAATCCGTCGTAGATCATCCCGTTGTTCTTTTTGACAGGATGGATGGTAAGCTTGAAATTATTGTCAAGTCTTGCGGTTATTTCTGTTTCTATAGTATGTAAAAACTCCGTGTATTTCATGAATCTCCTTGCGGAGCATAAAAATATCGGATCTCGTGGAAAAGTAAAACCCACCAA
>ERZ779654.699-NODE-699-length-19171-cov-5.418864_pt1 | contig 19171 bp, 16 predicted proteins | sample MGYA00511075_ERZ779654 | MGnify/ENA primary metagenome ERZ779654 (study PRJEB29588, sample SAMEA2155636) | human gut metagenome | biome: human gut; feature: human-associated habitat; material: faeces | place: Denmark | collected 2008/2010 ...
TGTTACACAGTCGCTTGACATCTGCGATGATATAAGGTAATCGCTACCGGATGCATGGAAGTTATGCAGGAAACTTTGGAAGCTTTATTAGTGTGATGACATCAATGCACGAGCATTAAGTAGGAAGGAATTCATGTATATGGATGTTAAAATAAAATTAAATGGAAAGTTAATAACCGACTCGGTAGACCAGGATATGGTCCTTTTAGACTTTTGCCGTAAGCACAATTGCTTTTCGGTGAAGAGAGGCTGTGAGTCAGGCAACTGCGGTCTTTGTACAGTGCTTCTGGATGGAAAGCCTGTGCTGTCATGCAGCACGCCGATAGGCAGGGCAGACGGCAGAGCGGTGGACACCCTCGAGGGACTTGAGGAGGAAGCTAAGCAGTTTACAGGATTTTTTGCTGCACAGGGAGCGGATCAGTGCGGCTTCTGTAATCCAGGTTATATTGTAAATATTGTGGCACTTTTAAGAGAAAATCCTGACCCGACTGATGAGGAAGTTCTTGAGTATCTTTCAGGAAATCTGTGTCGTTGTACAGGATATCAGAGTCAGCTCCGCTCAATCAGAAATTTCTTAAACAGTAAGAAGGAGGGCGCACCTCTTAATCTCGAGGCAGGCGTCTACGGAGAGGATATCGGAAAGGAGTGGCAGGATGAGCACAAATCAAACTAATGTAAACAGCTTCAACCGCGCGAGAAGGGATTACCACGCAGTTGGAAAATGTATACCGAAGAAGGATTCGAGCCAGCTTTTACTCGGAAAGCCGGTATTTACTGATGATATCACACCGCGTGATGCGCTTGTCATAAAGCTTCTTAGAAGCCCGTATGCAAATGCAATTGTCGAGGATGTAAAGACAGATATCGCTCTTAAGGTGCCTGGCATGGTCGCAGTATACACCTGGGAGGATGTTCCGAAAAAGCGTTTTTCTATCGCAGGCCAGACCTTTCCGGAGCCGTCACCGTACGACAGACTAATCCTTGACCGTCATGTTAGAAGTGTAGGTGACGCTGTCGCTATTGTGGTAGGTGAATCGGAAAAGGCTGTAGACAAGGCTCTTAACATGATAAAAGTAAAGTACACGGTGCTTGAGCCGGTGCTTGACTTTAGAAAGTCGCTGGATAACAAGGTGCTCGTGCATCCTGAGGATGACTGGTCATCCAGCATAGATACAGGCGATGTAAAGCGCAATCTCATTCATCACGAGGAGGATGAGCATGGAAACGTGGAGAAAATTCTGTCAGAGTGTGATGAGATAATTGAACACACATATCGCATAAAGGCCGCGCAGCAGGCATATATGGAGACCTGCAGAGCATACTGTGAGATAGACAGATACGGCAGGCTTCACTGCATCAGCTCGACACAGATTGTTTTCCACCTGCGCCGAATACTGTCCAATGCACTCGATATTCCTAAGTCCATGGTGCGTGCTGAAAAGCCGCGTATCGGAGGAGGCTTTGGTGCCAAGCAGACAGCGGTCTGTGAGGTGTATCCGGCATTTGTTACCTGGAAGACAAAGCGTCCGAGCAAGATAATCTACAGCAGAAAAGAGTGCCAGACTATCGCGTCACCGCGTCATGAGATGGAGGTCACCGTGCGTCTTGGAGCAATGAGGGATGGTCATATAAGGGCGATAGATCTTTATACGCTGTCAAATGGTGGAGCATACGGAGAGCATAGCACTACAACAGTAGGACTCTCAGGTCATAAATCGCTCCCTCTTTATACAGGAGGCTGCGAGGCAACAAGATTTTCGTGCGATGTTGTGTATACAAACGTGCAGGCGGCAGGAGCATACAGAGGCTATGGAGCCACACAGGGCATATTTGCACTTGAATCAACCGTCAATGAGCTCGCAGAAAAGCTGCATATAGACCCGGTTGAGCTTCGTTTGAAAAATATCGTCCGTGAGGGCATGTTTATGCCGGCATATTTTGGCGAGACAGCAAATGCATGTGCACTTGACAGATGTATAATGCACTGCGCGGACAATTTCCATTGGGCAGAAAAGTATCCTGTCCGCGATATGGGAAATGGCAAGGTTCGTACGGCAGGCATGGCACTTGCAATGCAGGGCTCCTGCATATCAAATGTAGATGTCGGATCGTGTACCTTAAAGCTTTCAGACTGTGGCACCTACAATATGATGATAGGCGCGGCAGACATGGGAACAGGCTGTGATACCATACTTGCGCAGATGGCGGCTGAGGTACTCGACTGCGAGCCGGATGATATAACCGTGTTTGGAGCGGATACGGATGCTTCTCCTTATGATTCAGGTTCATATGCCTCATCAACCACCTACATCACAGGAATGGCCACACAGAATGCAGCACTTGAGCTTCGTGAAAATATAAAGAAAATCGGTGCACAGATGCTGGGCCATGCTGCATCAGAGGTGGATTTTGACGGCAAAGAGGTGTATATCATAAATCCGGACGGTGCAGACAATGGGGCAGTTTCCGTAAGTCTTTCCGATATAGCAACAAAATCACAGGTCAACAACACGATACCTGTAGATGTCACAGCGACATATTCATCACCTGTTTCACCGCCACCATACATGGTAGGCATGGTCGAGATAGAGCTTGATAAGGAGACAGGAGCAGTTAAAATACTTGATTATCAGGCTGTCGTGGACTGTGGAATCCCGGTCAATCCAAACCTTGCGCGTGTGCAGACAGAGGGTGGCATAGGTCAGGGAATCGGCATGGCACTTTATGAGAATGTCACCTACAATGCCGGTGGAAAAATCGCAGAAAATGACCTCATGCAGTACAAGATACCGACACGACAGGATGTGGGACATATCAACGTCGAATTTGAGACAAGCTATGAGCCTTCAGGCCCATTTGGAGTCAAGTCAATCGGCGAGATAGTTATCAATACACCGGCTCCTGCGCTGGCACATGCCATTTATCGCGCAACAGGCGTATGGCACAGGACAGTTCCGTTTACCCCTGAAAAAATACTTATGGGAATGGTAGACCCAAACTGGCACGAAAAGGACCTTAGAGTGAAATGATTCATATCATATACATGGCGGCTGGAAACAGCCGCCGTTTTGGAAGTAACAAGCTGTTTTATGAGCTGGATGGAAAACCTATGTACAGGCATCTGCTTGAACGTTTGATAGAAATTAAAGATAGATATAATAAATTAAAAAATCCAGAATCGAATAACCCGGTCATAGATATAACCGTTGTTACACGTTATCGGGAAATACTGGACTACTGCGCATGTATCCCAGATTGCCATGCAGTCATAAGTCCGGACAGCGAAAAAGGCATATCCTACACTATAAAGGCAGGAATTATGGCGGTGCAGGAGCAGAAAAAGCTTAAGAAAAGCAGTGAAGTGACGCATCATACTGCCGAAAAAGAGGAATATTACATGTTTGCAGTAGCTGACCAGCCATATTTAAAAAGTCAAAGCGTGATTAAATTAATAGACAGAGTGCTTAAAAATACAGGGGGTAAGCGATTGGCGTTTTCACTTCGTTGTGGAGATGCTGTAGGCAACCCGTGTGTATTTAATTCATCGCTTATACCACAGCTTTTATCACTGGAGGGTGATAAGGGTGGCAGAAGTGTGGCAAAGAAGCATGACTGTGTATATGTAGATATTGCAGATGAGAGAGAGCTGATGGATATAGATACATATTTAATCCGCTAATTTACTGCCTTTAAGCAGTAAATTGCTACTTTCTCGGTGTAGTGCGGGTCAATAAGACATACATCGAATTGCATGCAAGCATGCATAGATGATGTCTTTTCCCCCTTGAATTATACATATTTCATACAGATTTCCATATACTACCTCCAAAGCATGAATGCAAATGCAAAAGTAACGGAGGACAATAAAGTGAAAATTACAGGATTGACCAGAAGAGTAGACTCACTCGGCAGAATAGTCATACCGAAGGAACTGCGCAGGATGCTCCATATCAAGGAGGGCAGCCCGCTGGAAATATATATGAATTGACAGATGACGAGACAGAGTATTTGCGGACGAATTTTTCGACCGCAAATATAAGCTCAAAAAGTCGTTATAATCCACATGTATTTACAGAGCAAGGACTATATATGCTGATGACTGTTTTAAAAGGACCATTGGCTGTTAAACAGGGTAAGGCATTAATAAGAACCTTCAAAAAAATGAAAGATTACATATTAGAAAATCGTGATTTAATCGGTCAGAGAGAATTACTTCAGTTAAGCATGGAGACTGCTAACAACAGAATTGAAATTAGTAAAATCAATTCTGATATGATATCTCTTGAAAAACAGATTTCTGATGTCGCAGAAGGTCTGAAGGATGTAGTGACGAAATCTGAACTTGCGGATATGATGAACAGTTTTATTTCAGATGATGATGAAAAATGGCTTATGTTTAATGCAAAATTTAGTAGTGCAGATGAGGTTTACGAGTCTGTTTACAGGCAGGCAAAGTCATCAATATATGTCGTTGATAATTACATTGGATTAAGAACGCTGGTGCATCTTAAGAATTCTCCGTCAGGAGTAGATATTATTTTATTCAGCGATAATGTTGGAAATAATAAACTTCACAACATAGAATATACGGATTTCCGTAAGGAATATCCAACTGTAAAACTGTCAATAAAGGAGACTGGTGGCATATTCCATGATCGGTTTATCGTGTTGGATTATGAAACGGCGGATGAGAGAGTCTTTCTGTGTGGTGCTTCTTCCAAGGATGCCGGGGCTAGAATAACAAGTATCGTTGAGGATTACGGAATAGCCAAATACAACTCTGTTATTGCAGAGGATGAAGTGGAAGAGGCAATCGCAGATTTGAAGTCTCGGGTATATGAACTTAAGAAAATTCGGCTTATAAGAAAGAGAGAATTTAACTAATGCTATTGGGCCTTCGGACATTGGGAATAAAACCTGATGTTCGGAGGCTTTTTGTTCATGACAATAGAATGTTTGCGGAGCGTGCATTCTATTGTATACAGAAAAAATTTTTGCGGATATAATAAACACGACATATAGCTGTCGTGTTGAATCAAGTATGATATGTATGGAGTGTAAGAAACGATGAAAATAGATAGACTTATCGGTATATTGTCAATCTTACTGCAGGAAGAAAAGACAACGGCTCCTGAACTGGCAGAAAGATTTGAGGTCTCTCGAAGGACAATAAATCGGGATATTGAAGATCTTTGTAAAGCGGGTATTCCTATAAAAACTGCACAGGGTACCGGCGGTGGTATTAGTATTATGGATGGATATCGTATGGACAGGACGATTTTGAGTTCCAAAGATATGCAGATGATTCTTGCGGGTTTGCGGAGTCTTGACAGTGTGAGCGGAAGCAGATACTACAGTCAGCTGATGGAGAAAATCCAGACCGGATCATCAGAGTTCATCAGTGGAAGAGACTCTATGCTGATTGACTTATCTTCATGGTATAAGGGTTCTCTTGCTCCAAAGATCGAGGTAATACAGAGTGCAATAGAAAACAGGCGCATCATACGATTTAAGTATTATGCTCCGTCCGGAGAGAGCAACCGAAGGGTAGAACCATATTATCTGGTTTTCCAGTGGTCGAGCTGGTATGTATGGGGGTGGTGTTTAGAACGTAAAGATTACAGGCTGTTCAAACTGAACCGTATGGATTGTGTTGTTGAAACGAACTGTGGATTTCTGTGCAGAGATGTACCAATGCCGGATTTGTCAAATGAGAAGATATTTCCGGGTGGGATAAAGGTAAAAGCTCTTTTCACACCGAATATGAAGTGGCGGCTGGTTGAAGAATTTGGACCGAACTGCTTTACAGAAACAGACGATGGAAGGCTGCTCTTTTCAGCAGACTATACGGATATGGAAAACCTTGTGACATGGCTTATGACATTTGGAGCAAAAGTAGAGGTGCTTGAGCCGGAAGAAGTGCGGGACATTATTCGCAGGAATGCAGAGGAAATAATAAAAATCTATGGAGGATTAGGAAAATGAGATTAGACGGTTTTGAGAAGATGACAAACCTGCTATATAGCTGATCCGGAAGGAAATCTGATAGAGATTGGTTCCTGGAATAAGCCTTATGAAGAAAAGGATCTGGAGGAGTATGGAGTATGGCATTTGATTACAAAAAAGAATATAAAGAGTTTTATATGCCGAAGGGAACACCGTCTATTGTCAGAGTCCCGAAAATGAATTATATAGCAGTGAGAGGAAGCGGAAATCCAAATGATGAAGATGGAGAATATAAGCAGGCTATCGGCCTTCTGTATGGAATTGCATTTACGATTAAAATGAGCAAAAAGGAAGATCATCAGATTGATGGATATTTCGATTATGTCGTGCCGCCATTAGAGGGATTCTGGTGGCAGGGTGAGCGGCGTCCGGGGGACGCCATGCTGCGAACCGACCGAGCCGGCAGGCGAGACGGAGTATCCGGAATTGATTATGCTCGTAAGGAAGATTTTAAGTGGATCTCTGTTATTCGCTTGCCAGATTTTGTTACCAGGGAAGATTTCGACTGGGCTGTCAGGAAAGCTACGGCAAAGAAAAAACAGGATTTTTCTAAGGTTGAGTTTTTTTCCTATGAGGAGGGCTTATGTGTACAGTGTATGCATATCGGAGCGTATGACGATGAGCCTGCTACGGTAGATGCAATGCACAGATTTATGGAAGAACAGGGATATACACTTGATATAACGGATCAGAGAATGCACCACGAGATTTATCTGAGTGATGCGCGGAAGGTGACACCGGAGAAACTGAAGACTGTGGTCAGACATCCGATAAGGAAGGCTTAAAGGTATGGAATATATTAGAGTTACGAAAGAAAATCTTGAAAAGGAGCACATTTGCTGTGCCATTTCCAACAATAAAGATATTCAGGTATCATCAAAGAAGGCATGGCTTGCGGATAGATTTGATGAAGGTCTTGTGTTTCTTAAGAGTGTAGAACGCGGCAAGTGCTTTATTGAGTACATACCTGCGGAGTGTGCATGGAATCCAATCGAAGCACCTGGTTATATGTATATTAATTGTTTGTGGGTGTCCGGATCTTTTAAAGGTCATGGATATTCAAGTGACTTACTTTCCGAGTGTATTGAGGACAGCAAAGAAAAGGGGAAGGAAGGCCTATGTATTCTTGCGGCAGCAAGGAAAAAGCCATTTCTGGCCGATCCGAAGTTTCTAAAATATAAAGGATTTGAAGCTTGTGATGAGGCTGATAATGGAATCCAGCTATGGTATCTGCCATTTGAAGAGAAAACTGAGCCACCGGTGTTCAAGGAATGTGCAAAACATCCTCATATAAATGAACGTGGCTATGTTCTTTATTATACAAACCAATGTCCTTTCAATGCAAAGTATGTACCAATCCTGGAAGAAACCGCTCAGAAGAATGGCATTCCATTCAAGGCTGTGAAGATCGAAAGCAGGAAGGATGCTCAGAATGTACCAACACCGATCACGACTTATGCGCTATTTTGCGATGGGGAGTATGTTACGAATGAGCAGATGAATGATAAGAAATTCTTAAAGCTGGTGGGAAGATGTTATGGAGGACTTTCTTGAAGAGTTTATGGCAGAATGGGAAGGAGAAAAGTGATATGTTGGAAGTAAAATTTTACGATACAGTAGATGATTCACTATTGAAATTTGCAGTAATTATTTCACTGAGCAATGGCAAATGGGTATTTTGCAAACATAAGGAGCGAGATACCTATGAGGCTCCGGGAGGTCATCGTGAAGTTGGAGAAGATATTTTGGAAACTGCCAAGAGAGAACTTCAGGAAGAAACAGGTGCTATCCGGTTTGATATTAAGCCAATATGCGTTTATTCCGTTACGGGTAAGAATAGTGTAAATGAGACCGGTGAGGAAACATTTGGATTATTATGTTTTGCAGAAATAACGGAATTTTCTGGTAAGCTGGAAAGTGAGATGGAGAAGGTTGAACTTATGGATGAGTTGCCACAAAACTGGACTTATCCACTGATTCAGCCTAAATTGATTGAAAAGTATCTGCAGATAGAAAAGCAGTCTTACAGTCGGATACAGCTGGCAGCGAAACAGACTATAGAATACATAAAGAAAATTATCAAGCCGGGAATGAATTTACTCGAGATTCGAAAGTTATGTGAGGAAAAACTGTTAGAGTTGGGTGCAGATTCGTTCTGGTATTGGGATGTTGGTGCATTTGTATTTGCAGGAGATGAAACATGCGTTTCTGTATCTGGTAAGCAGTATGTAACTTCGGATAGAGTTATAGGAAACAATGAAATAATAACCATTGATTTAAGTCCGCAGGTGGGGAATATCTGGGGAGACTATGCGAGAACTATTATTGTAGAAAACGGCATGGTTGTAGAGGATATAGGGCTGATTGAAAATCCGGAATGGAAAAGCGGTCTCCAGATGGAAGAGAAATTACATGCAGAATTGTTACGTTTTGCTACGAAGGAAACAACCTTTGAGAGATTGTACTATCATATGAATGAGTTCATAGTGGAAAATGGATTTGTTAATCTTGATTTTATGGGCAACCTGGGACATTCCATTGTGAAAACCAAAGGTGATAGAGTATACATTGAAAAAGGTAATATGACGAAGCTTGGTGATGTAAAGTATTTTACATTTGAACCGCACATATCATTTTCAGATTCAAAGTATGGATATAAGAAAGAGAATATTTATTACTTTAACGAAAACGGGTTGATGGAACTTTAAGATATAGATTGGGTGGAAAAAATGATTAGAGAAGCAAATAAAAATGATTTAGATGAAATATTACAGCTTTACCTTTATCTTCATGAAAAAAGCATTCCAGAAGATTCAGAGCATTTAAGAAGCACCTGGGACAATATTATGAAAGATGCAAATCATCATCTTATTGTTTGTGAGACTGATGGCAAGATCGTGGCATCCTGTGTATGTGTGATTATTCCCAATCTCACAAGAAATGTTCGTCCATATGCATTTGTTGAAAATGTGGTAACACATGGGGAGTATCGAAAGAAAGGTTATGCTACGGATTGCCTAAATTTTGCCAAGAAAATTGCAGAAGAGAATAATTGCTACAAGATGATGTTGCTTACAGGTTCAAAGGAAGAAAGTACATTGAATTTTTATCGAAATGCCGGTTATAACAGTTCAGACAAGACCGCATTTATACAGTGGATTGATATATGAAATATGTATACACCTAAATCATTGGGGCAGAAAGTGAGTGTTTGAGTTATGACAGGAAAGTTAAGAAATATGACGTCAATTTACTTATTAAAGGATGATAAAGTACTGCTCTTATTCAGAAAGGGCGGAAGAGTTGTAAGTGATGTATGGACAGGTTCTGCCGGAGGTCATTTTGAAGAATTTGAGCTAAATGATGCAAAGGCTTGTGTATTAAGAGAGATGAATGAGGAACTAGGACTTTGTGAAGATAATATTCGGAATCTTTCTCTTAGATATGTTACCTTACGAAGAACGAAAGGGGAGATAAGACAAAATTACTATTTTTTCGCAATGCTTAATGAAGAAGTTAGTGATGATTTGGTCTCGAATGAAGGAGAATTGAACTGGTTTTCTCTAAAACAATTGGATGAACTGGAAATGCCATACACAGCAAGGTATGTTATGAATCATTATTGTTCAATAGGACAGTATTCAGACAAAATATATACAGGTGTAGCAAATGAGAATGAGGTTATATTTTTGGAATTGCCGGAGTTTTGAGGTAGTGACAGAGGTGCAGAATGATACAAAAATTTGTATATAAAAGAGCAACAATGGAAGATATCGATGAATTGGTAAGAACAAGAATAATTGTGCTTCGTGCAGCAAATAAGTTGCCAGATGATGAGGATATGTCCGTTGTGGAGAAAGAATCATATGCATATTATAGGCGTGCGTTGGAAACAGGAGAGCATATTGCATATTTGGTGTATGATAACGGGGCATTTGTCGGTGCAGGTGGTGTCAGTTTTTATCAGGTGATGCCGACATATCATAATCCGACTGGTAAAAAGGCGTATATTATGAATATGTATACGGCACCGGAATATCGAAGACAGGGAATTGCAATTAACACATTGGATTTACTGGTGAAGGATGCGAAGGAACAGGGTGTGTTACAGATTGCATTAGAGGCAACGGATATGGGACGACCTTTGTATGAGAGATACGGATTTGTAAAAATGGAAGATAAAATGGAGTTGAAGGTATAAATAGTTAAAATAGAAAGCAGGTATAGCATGAGAAATAGATATATAACAGAAGAATGCAATAAAATACTTAATTTTTGGAAATTGGAAGAATATTTTACACCATCGGATTATCCCGAATTGACTTTAACAATAAAAGAGGGAAAACAAGATATTCCGTTTGATGCATATTATAATGCTTACAGTACAAGAAGTTTACCATTAAAAGAATACAAGGCACATAATGAGTATTTGAGACAAAAACATAAATCTGATGAGAAGTTGTATAATCGTGCAAATGTTTATTGTGGCTGTTACAACATTAAAACCTTTGTGGAAAAAATGGCTGAAAAATGTAAATTAGATATGGAAAAATATGCAGAGATAAACGAATTGTCAGGTAGATTTTATATTTTCTCAGTTCAGATAGACTTAGATGGAAAACTTACAGAGGAAGGTGTGCAAATCAGTCCTTTCTTTTATGCTGTACTTTGTATGATAAAATCAGAAGGCATAAATGTTAATATTATGCAAGAAGACATATGCAAGTTAAATGAAGATGTAAATGAATTACTTAAACAGAATGATATACAAATACTGGAGTTTACAGACATAACGATAGTTAAAAATATTGTGTTTGACAAATTAGGAGTTGAGAATGAAAGTCAAGTAGGGTTAGAAGGTGCCTCGGATAAGGTTTATGCATGCAAAGGTTTAAAGAAAGAAGATGAAACGAGTGACTTTTTTAGCTTTTACTTGGACGAAATAGAAAGAGTTCAAAAAAACTATAAGAATAATGAGCATGTAATAAAATATACCACTGCGTTATTGTCTGATAATCAGAAAAAGATAATGATAGACAGCGATGTTAATGCCATGAAAAAATGGTTAGAAGTAGATAAATTTCCGCTGGCAAAATACCCATCAAAGTTCTCACCGACATTAATGCAGCAATTAGCTATAAACATAGCTGTATCAGAAAAAGATAGGAATGAAAAAATATTCTCAGTAAATGGACCACCAGGAACGGGAAAAACAACCCTCTTGAAAGAGATAATAGCTTCTAATGTTGTACAAATGGCAGAAGTTTTAATTAAATATGGAATTGATGGTGGTGATTTTGTTTTTCGGAAAGTTGAATCTGCATCAAATGCGAGTTATACAGAAAAATACTATGAAATACCAGAAGAAATCGCTAAATTTGGAATTCTTGTTGTATCAAATAATAATGGAGCGGTAGAAAATATTACGCTTGATTTACCAAAATCAGCTGATATGGAAAAAGAGAAGACGAGAACAGATTATTTTGATAGGAAAACAAACAAGGAAGTGTATTTTTCTGCTGTAGCAGATAAGCTTTTGGGAAAAGAAGGAAGTGCGTGGGGATTAATATCAGCTCGTATGGGAAGAAAATCCTATGTTACTGAAGTGTTAGAGTCTTGTGTATTTGCTAGAAAAAACGATGATTCAAATAAAGTCACTTTGGATTTGGCAAGGGATGATACTATTTCGTGGAATGAAGCTATAGAAAAATTTGATACAGCCAAAAGAAAGGTTTTGTTATTAAGAGAAGATATTAAAAAAGACCAAAAACTCTTGTCGGTTTTTTATAAGGAAAGAGAAAATTTGGCTAAGAGAAAATGGGAATTAAAACAGTTGACTATAGAAAAAGAGCAGCTCAATAAAAAGTTAAATGAGATAAAAACGGAATTAGAAAGTAATGAAAAGGAGACTTTAGAGCAGGAAGAGGAAATCAAATATATTCAAGAACATAGCTCTGTTTTTAAGAAACTCCTTATCCTTTTGGGGTTAGGAAAAATAGGTAGACATGTTGCTGAAAAACAAAAATATGTCGAGGAGTTAATAATTAAGCACGAAGACATTAAGCGTAGGTATAGTTTGGCCGTGAGAAATACAGAAGAAGTATGTGGAAAAATTGAAAATCAATATAGCATAATCTCTACTCTAGAAAAGAAAGTACAGATACTTGAAGAAAAAGTATATGGAAATAATGAGTCGTTGAAAAACAAATACAAAAATAATTTTGCGGATAGAAGTTTCTATGATGCTATTAAGGAATCTGAGAATTCACAGAATGCATGTCCGTGGACATTTGACGAATATGATATGGCTAGAGAAGAATTGTTTTTTGCTTCACTACAGGTGCGAAAAGCATTTATTTTGGAGTCGCCATATATAAAAAGAAATCTATTTGTATATGAAGCATATAATAATGGGAAATATACAATAGAAGAAAAAAAGGAGATGTTTCCGCATTTGTTTAATTCCTTGTCAATAGTGATACCTGTACTATCTTCTACATTTGCATCTGTTGGAAGATTTTTAAAGCATGCAGGAAATATGAGTTTAGGTATGCTTATAATTGACGAATCGGGACAAGCTATTCCTCAGTCTGCTTTAGGAGCACTTTATAGGACGAAGCGAGCAGTTGTTGTGGGAGATCCATTACAAGTGGAACCTGTTGTAACAATTCCTAAAGTGTTAATTGATATACTTGCTGATAGTACTGGAGTAGCAAATGAATACAAGGTAATTGAAAATTCAGCTCAGACTTTTGCAGACAATATTAACGAGTTTAGCGGTATGATAGGAGAAAGACAGGTTGGTTGTCCGTTGGTTGTTCATAGAAGGTGTATAGAACCGATGTTTTCCATTTCTAACATGATTTCGTATGACAATAGAATGTTTAATAAAACACATAAAAAGGAAGATTATTTGAAACAAGAACAACCATTTTTGATAAAAAAATCAGGATGGATAAATGTTGAAGGAACAGAAAATGGTAGCAAGGATCATTTTGTGAAAAATCAAGCAGAGAGAGTATGCCAATTATTGGAAAATGCACTACATATATATACTAATTTGTATGAGACAGATGATAAAATTTTTATAATTACACCTTTTAGAACAGTGGCAGAGTCGATGCGTAAATTTGTAATTGGTTATTTTTCGGTAAAAGGGTATGACAAGGAGATGCTAACAAAATGGACAAGAAATTGTGTTGGTACAGTGCATACCTTTCAGGGAAAAGATGCCAATGAAGTGCTTTTTGTATTAGGTTGTTCAGATAAAAGTGTTGGAGCAATGAATTGGGTGGTAAAAAAAGCTAATATACTTAATGTGGCATGTACGAGGGCAAAATATAGAATAGCATTTATTGGAAATTTAAATGATTGGAAAAATAGAAGATATTTTAGGGAGTTTATTCCCAAATTTATTGACACGATAGATGCGTAGAATATATACAATGTGAAGACGGAATAGGAGAAATTATCATGGCTGTATCATATAAACGATTATGGAAATTATTAGTAGATAAAAAAATGAGTAAATCGGATTTGCGTAAAAAGGCAGAAATAGCTCCTAACACAATGACAAAGCTTCGCCGTGATGAAGAGGTGAGCCTAACAATTCTTAGCAAAATCTGCAAAACTTTACATGCAGATTTTGGGGATATTGTGGAGTATGTGCCGGATGCAGAAATATGGGATTTGTATAATGAAAACCGAGAACTTCTGGGAAAAGACCATGTAAGAGGAGAGCAGCTACCGATAGACAGATACCATCTGGTGGTGCATGTCTGGATTCGTAATTCTAAAGGAGAGTATCTTATCTCGCAGCGTTCAGCAAACAGACCGACATACCCTTTGATGTGGGAATGTGTAGGGGGTTCGGTTGTAAAAGGAGAGGATAGTTTATTAGGAGCAATCCGGGAGGCAAAGGAAGAAGTTGGCGTTGATTTGATGCCGGAAAATGGACAAGTTCTTTTTACAAAGACACGAAAAATCATTGAGGGAAAAATCTTTAATGATATTATGGACGTTTGGCTGTTTGAATATGACGGAGAGGTTGATTTAGGCAATGCCACAACGGATGAAGTGGCACAGGCTGCCTGGATGAATCGGGAACAAATAAAAGAATTGTTCGAGCAAGAAGTGTTTGTGGGCACATTAGAATACTTCTTTACGGAAGTGGATAAAGAAAGGAGATAAATGTTTAAATTTATTTTTGATTTAGCAACAGAACCATTGGGATTACCGATTGAATGGTATTACGAATGGATTATTTTGGCAGTAATTGGATATATTGCATATTTGATTGCGTATGAAAAAGTAGGAAGCTTGTATCATGGAGATCTCATCTCGGGGAGAGCGGCGGGTTCATTTTGTCACTGGATAATTCGAACTCTTTATTTTATCGTTATGTGGGCTATTGCATATGGAGTGATTTGGATTGGCAAATTTGTTATGGCACATAAAATACAAGTCGCTATTGGCATATGCAGTATTGTGGCGGTTGCCATAGCTGTAAAAATATTTATTTGGATTAAAGAACGAAATAAATTGGTCAAGGTGTCAGTAAAAGTTGAAAATAATGACAACCGGTAAAATGCTTTAGAAATAAAGAAAGTTGGTGCATATATGAAAGAAAAAGAACATCAATCCATAGAGTGGAAGGAGTCATAGCAGGATGAATATTTGAAATGGATTTGTGGATATGCCAATGCCTATGGTGGAACAATATACATAGGTACGGATGACGATGGTAATGTTGTAGGTATTGATAATGCAAGAGATTTATTAGAGCGAATTCCTAATAAGATTACAGATACAATGGGAATCATTGCAGATGTGAATTTGTTATATAAAGGCGAACTTGAGTATCTGCAGATAATTGTTGATAAATATCCATCTTTAATAAGTTTTCGTGGGAAATATTATTATCGTTCCGGAAGTACCATGCGTGAAATTACTGGAAAGGAATTAGAAAGAGCTTTGTTGAAAACGCAGGGAAGAACATGGGATGGTGTGCCTCTGCCAAAACTGTCAGTATCTGATTTAAAGCAGGATGCAATACAGTTATTCAAAGATAAGGCAGTGAAAAGAGGAAGGCTTACGAAGGAAGAATTCCGTGAGATTTTGTTGAATGCTATTGTTCATAAGGATTACAGTAGCTGCAATCCAATCCAGATTAGCGTTTACGAGGACAAGATATATATTTGGAATGATGGTGAGATGCCTCCAAATCTGGATTCAACTGACAAGTTGTTTATGAAGCATTCATCAAAGCCTTATAATCCGAAATTGGCTAATATCTTTTTCAAAAGCGGTATGATTGAAGCGTGGGGAAGAGGATTTGAGAAGATTAGGGAAGCCTGTGTGTTGTATGATGGACCATTGCCGGAATACGAGATTAATGAGGCTGGAATTATGGTTCTGTGTAAGGCTTGTGATAAGTATTTGGGGTTGTTGAGGAATGATGGTCAGCATCCTGACCATTATCCTAACCAAAATGGTCAGGATTTGAACAAGATGATAATGGACTTCTGTAAAGAACCGAAGTCTGTCCAAGAAATAATGGACTATTTTGGGTTTAAAAGCAGGACGAGTTTTAGAAGAAAATATTTAACACCAATGATAGAAGATGGTAGCTTGAATATGACATTGCCAGAGAAGGCATCAAGTAAAAATCAAAAATATTATTCGTAAAAGAATATATCCTAACCACATCCTAACCAATGTGGTTAGGATGGAATGAAAAAATATTTCATAGAAGAAAGGGATTTCGATGTTTAATATTTATTACATAAATTATGCAAAGGCATATGAAATTGCAATGTTGCTAGACAATAAAATTTTAGAACAAATTACAAAAGAACATAATGCTGAAGGAGGAATTACAGGAGTAGCTGAAACAGGAACGGGAGGTATGACGGAAATTCCACTCGTGGGGAGATATTTACCTAAGTTATCTTTAAATGGTGAGCTTACAGGTAGTAAGAGCAGCAAGGTAATTGATACAGTAAAGGTTATCACAACGAAGTCGACTATACTGGATGTTATTTATAAAAAAGCCAAAGAAGTGTCAAAATTAAGCGATAGAACAGTTGGTAATCTTATTAAGATTAGAAATGTTTCCTTAGAAATAGAGAATGAAAATGATATATTGGGAGCAAAAACGTTTTTGAGTGGTGCCTTCGGAGACATAGCGGTAGATGGTATTGGAAATGTTAATTTGCCAACACTATTAGAGGTTTTATTCAAGGATTCTGCTTACATATTAGAAGGTGTATTGCCGGAAAAGCGTTTTGGTGGCACAGAAAAAATAGTAATTAAGATTCCAATGCAAGCTGAAAATGAGATGGAAAACCAGTATAGTCTTAGTGACTTAGAAATTGGTAAAGTGACAATTATTGGTATATATAGGGGATGCTTTAAGCGTAAAGAGCTAAATAAGAAATTGAGTCGATTTGTCAAAAACCAAGATGAGACTGTGGAGGATGTAGGAATTGAAAGCGACGAAGAGAACGTTGTTAAGAAGGCGTTGGATGATAATATTCACTATATCGATGTGATTTCTATAGTTCAAGATATTAGTTTTTGAGGTGAATAAATATTGAAAAAAATTATTTTATATGAATATGATAAGAGAAATCGAGAAGATTTTTTGAAACAGCTTGAAGATGCGGGATATGCTTTTCTATCTATTATGGTAGGAGAGGACATAAAAAATGTATTTGGTGAAATAACTACGGCTACGAAGGGGTTTATAATGGATGTAACCCCATTTTTTAGAGATGATGAGAGGAGTTTATCATTCGCACTTGTTGTTGAAAAAATCATTGAAAATATGCAAGACGATTGGCCGGTATTTTTTATTATAGATAGACGATATACATATGGGTTTCAAGATTTGTTATTCCACCGTTTAGAGAAGGTAGAGAGCTTAGAAGTGACTTTAGGCTTACAGTTTCCAGAGAGCAAAGATATTGTGGGACTGGATGAGAAGGAATTTAAGCAATTACTTGGAGCAATACAAGATGGGCTTGTAGGAAATGAAAAGTTTAAAAGAAGATTTGAAGAGGAATTGAGAAAGTATCGTGTATTTAATAAATTGGGATATCAACCAATATTTTCTGTTTTGATTTGTGGAAATTCAGGAATAGGAAAGACTGAGGTTGCAAGAATATTAACAAGAACGCTATCCCCAGATCAACCCTTTATTAAGATTAATTTTGGTAATTACAGTGACCATAATGCTCTAAGTAGTTTAATAGGAAGTCCTAGAGGATATATCGGTAGTAGTAAAGGGGAATTATCGGAAAAGCTTACGAACAGTCGCTCAAAAGTTATCTTAATTGATGAGTTTGAGAAATGTGATAAGCAGGTACAAAATTTTTTCTTGCAACTATTAGAGGATGGAGTTTTTACTGATTCGTTAGGTCGAGATTACAATTTAGATAAATACATTATTGTGTTTACTGCTAATTTGCCCTCTGATAAGATAACTACTAAGATTTCTCCCGAATTATTATCGAGATTTAATTTAAAATATTCATTTTCGCTATTGTCGGATAAAGAAAAAGAAACATATATAGAGAACAGGACTGCATTAATGTTAAAGGATGTACAAGAAGAATTAAATATTAACGTTAGTCCAGAAAAAATATCAGAGATTAAGGATATAGATATTAAAAAGTATAGTAATATGCGTGACATCAATGCGGAACTTATGAAAAGAATTAGCGATGTTATTTATCCGGAATTGTTTAGTAATGGTGGTTGAGTGTATGCAAACTTTAAATCATAGCATGCGAGGAGGCGGGTTGTTTGAAGAAGCGGGATTGGTCAGATTGTAAGTTGACAATAGGTTGTCCTGGTGATGAGGATAGCATTATAATTCCTATTCATGGAGAAAAGGAAACAGATATAAATAAGATTATGAAAAATGCTTATTATAATGCCATTCGTTTGTTAGAAGATTCTCAAAACGTATCGATAGAGTCGTCAGTTGTACTTAAAACGCTAGCGTGTGAATTGTTCATGAAAGCAATTATTATTCAGAAGAAGGGAGTTCAGCAACGAGGTCATGACCTTTATGATTTATATTACGAATTACCTGAAGAACAGCAGCAGGAAGTGCTGGATAGTTATCTTTTGTGGACAATACCGATTGGAACAGAAATCACAGAAGATATTGTAGGTGTTAAGTGTGATAGTTTTTTTGACATGTTATCTGTTAATGCAAGACTTTTTGAAGTTGTTCGGTATAAACATGAATATAGCACAATAGTGTTCCATGATGGGTACATTCAATTTTTGGCAAAGGCGCTTAAAGGTGTGTGTGAGGAGTTAAACATAGATAGAGAATAGACAACTAAACCAATTGTTTGGGGAGGCACGGTTGCATCATGGTTGCAAAAATCCCCAAAAACCAAAATAATCCATGGAATAATTGGAAATTCTACACAACATATAGTACCAAAAGAAAAACTGGATTACTAAATACAGTACTAATTATAGAGTTTGAATAGTTGGAGCTAAGTCGCAAAGCCCGTAAAATCAAGGGCTTTGCGGCTTTTTCTCTTTTTCATTGCATTATGATTGCATTTTTTATTCTAATTCTCTATGATAGCTTGCTGTGAATTGATTGCTGGTGTAATCTGCGATACTCTGTGTTGCCGGAGTATAATGCAGTACGCCAGTTAATTTATTGGCAACTTCAAGATTGGTGTTCGGATATAAATGTCCGTATGTTCCTAACGTGGTCTGTATCTTCTCATGTCCCAGACGTTCCTTAATCAGTAAAGGGTTTTCGCCCATGCTGATTAGCAGGGAAGCGTGAGAATGCCCTTACGGTATAATTACGACAAACCGGAAAAGCCCCGTAGAATCAAGGGTTTTGAGGTTTTCAGTCTGGTTTTTTCATCCTTTTCCAAACCGAAAAATCATACTGAAATAAGTCGAATTATAGGGGGTGTTTCATTAACGACAAATGAATAGCAGAAAGGAACTCAAAGCCTTTTGATTTCAAGCACAGTAGAATATTGGATTTAGGCGAAGCCGTCACTTGTTTCGAGTGGCGGCTTTTGTCATTTCCAGGACTGCTGTGCAGGCACATGACAACACCAATCAGAAATGAGGTGAAGTCATTGAACACGCAAATCATCGCCATCGCCAACCAGAA